>PPYF01267785.1_pt1 | contig 21242 bp, 20 predicted proteins | sample 1559871 | NCBI WGS metagenome assembly PPYF01 (sample SAMN08240021, study PRJNA423297) | Human gut metagenome, whole genome shotgun sequencing project.
CGTCCCCAAGCGGATTTGAACCGCTGTTGACGGCGTGAAAGGCCGCTGTCCTGGGCCGGCTAGACGATGGGGACGTCTGTTGTCGCTGTTTTGTTTTTGCTCGCCACAGCTGCACAGCCAGAACTGTTTATAAAAAACATCCCTTGCTGTCAACGGAAAAAACGGGAAAAAGAGAAAAAAATTGTTCTTGATTTTTATCTCATTCATTTTAATGATGAAAAAAGAACATAAAAAGTTTGATACGGCCTCGCTGAGGGGCGTCCGTTGAGTTCATGAAGGTTGAAGGGCAGGGGCTCGCACGAAGGGCGGCAGGACATGCCCCAATGGCCTCCGAAATGGGCATGTTGGCTGTCAGGCATAAAAGAAGGCGCACACAGGGCGCGCCTTCCGTGATGGGTTGAACGGCGTTCCCGCAAGCTGGTCAAGAAGGCTGCGGTAAACAGGCCTTGGTTCCGGGAAGGTTCGGGGAACGGAACGATGCGCGCTCCGTTCCCCGGTGTGTTTTCGTCAGATTTTCTTGTACGCGCCGCCGGTGGACGCGGACGTCACCAGCTTGGCGTAGCGGCGCAGGAACGGGGACTTCACGTCCTTTTCCACCGGCACGAAGTGCTTGCGGCGTTCCTCGATTTCCGCCTCGGGAACCAGCAGTTCCAGCTTGCGGGCGGGGATGTCGATGTGGATGGTGTCGCCGTCCTGCACGAGGCCGATGAGGCCGCCGTCGGCCGCTTCGGGGGACACGTGCCCAATGGCCGCGCCGCGGCTGCCGCCGCTGAACCGGCCGTCGGTGATCAGCGCCACGTCCGCACCAAGGCCCATGCCCACGATGGCGGAGGTGGGCGTCAGCATTTCACGCATGCCCGGACCGCCGCGGGGGCCTTCATAGCGGATGACCACCACGTCGCCCTTCTTGATTTTGCCGCCGAGGATGGCTTCCACGCCTTCCTCTTCGCTGTTGAACACTCGGGCGGTCACGTCGCGGACCATCATTTCGGGGGCCACGGCGGACTGTTTCACCACCGCGCCCTCGGGGGCCAGATTGCCGCGCAGGATGGCGATGCCGCCTTCCTTGTTGTAGGGATGGTCGGCGCGGATGACGTCGGGATCGAGGATGCGGGCCTTGAGGTCCTTCAGGTTCTCGGCCACGGTCTTGCCGGTGACGGTGAGGGCTTCGCCGTGTACGAGGCCCTTTTCCAGCAGGGCGGCCATGACCGCGGGGATGCCGCCCGCGCGGTGCAGGTCTTCGATGTGCTGCGTCCCGGCGGGGGAGAGCTTGCAGATGTTGGGCGTCTTGCGGCTGATTTCGTCGAAGATGTCCAGCGACAGGGACAGGTCGGCCTCGCCGAACACGGCGGGCAGGTGCAGGGTCGTGTTGGTGGAGCCGCCGAGGGCCATGTCGGCCGCCACGGCGTTGTGGACGGACTGGGCGGTCACGATGTCGCGGGGACGGATGTTCTTTTCGAGCAGTTCCATAACCTGCATGCCCGCCTGCTTGGCGAGGCGGATGCGGGCGGCGGATACGGCGGGGGTGGTGCCGTTGCCGGGCAGGGCCACGCCCATCGCTTCGCAGAGGCAGTTCATGGTGTTGGCGGTGTACATGCCGGAACAGGAACCGCAGCCGGGACAGGCGTTTTCGGTCAGGTCCTCCAGCTCGTCCTCGGTCATGGTGCCGTTGCGAACCGCGCCCACGCCTTCGAAGACGCTGATGAGGTCGGTGTTGTTCCGACCGGCCAACATGGGACCGCCGCTCATGATGATGGAGGGCAGGTTCAGGCGCATCATGGCCATGAGCATGCCGGGCACGATCTTGTCGCAGTTGGGAATGAACACCAGCGCGTCGAACGGATGGGCGGTCGCCATGATTTCGATGGAATCGGTAATGACTTCGCGCGAGGTCAGGGAGAAGCGCATGCCCTCGTGGTTCATGGCGAGACCGTCGCACACGGCGATGGCCGGAAATTCCATGGGCGTGCCTCCGGCCATGCGGATGCCCGCCTTGACCGCTTCGGCGATTTTGCCGAGGTGCAGATGCCCCGGAACCACTTCGTTGGCGGCGTTCACCACGCCGATGAGCGGGCGCCTGAGCTCTTCGCGGGTCAGGCCGAGCGCATAGAGGAGGGAACGGTGGGGGGCTTTTTCGAGGCCGTGGGTCATTTTTTCGCTGCGCATTGTCTGTGTCCTTTCAAAAGTCGCTGTACGGACCGTCCGACGGCGGCCCGTCCTGAAACGGGGCGGCTAGTCGCCGTACTCGTCTTCAAAGGTTTGTTTGGTCATGCCGAAGTGTTCGGGGAATTCCTCCTCCGGCAGCCTGTCGATGGCTCCCGAAAGGAGAAACAGGACGCCGTGCGCCTGCATGAGATACGCGTTCAGCCGCCCGAGGAGCTTCTTCGTTTTCCGCAGCACCTCCAGATCGTCCAGCCGTTCCACGGGCTTCGCACCCTCGCCGGTAATGGCTCCGACGGCCACCATGCCCCGCCACGTCTCGGACCCGCTGTCCACGCAGACCTTGTCGGGAAGCGGCGTCCAGTCGCCGGTCAGCGGGTTGCGGATGAAGGGGGTATAGGGATCGCCCTGCGAAGAGCCGCCCTGATCGCAAAGGGTGTCGTAATACTCCCGCCTCGCTTCGTAGTCGAACATCCGCGTCTTGTCGAAGACGAAGGTGTACTGACAGGCCACCATTTCCGGCAGGGTCCGCAGGTTGGTGAATCCGCAGTCGCCGTATTCCTCAAGCCGAAAGAGCGAGAAGATCATGTTCCGTTTTTCGGAAACGGGCATGTCGGAATGGGATACGGCCCGTACGGCCTCTTCGATATAGTCTTCAATGACGTGCATGGACATGGCGGACTCCGAAGCCTGCGGCTGGGAAGATCAGTCGATGATGCGGCCCTGCAGCCAGATGATCGCGTCGATTTCGTCTCCGGCCTTGGGGACGATCTTGCAGACGCGTTCGGGGGCGTAGAGCGGGAAGCGGAGCGGGTTCGGCGTGTTGAGGCCGAACTCCACGATCAGCATATAGATTTTTTCTTCCCCGAACTGCATTTCCTCCACGGAGGTGACGGGGACGCGGACCTGATATTCACAGGCGACCTCTCCGGGGACGAGGATGCGGGCACCCTTGAGGTCCACGGTGAGCTGCGGGGCGTCGATGCGGGCCTTGCCGGGATTGTGGGCCAGCCATTCGGCGACGAAACGTTCGTATTCCGGCCCTTCGGTGATGCTCATTTCGTCGAGGAGCGCACGGCGCAGGCCGTAGGCGAGCCCGGCGACGAGGAAGGTATGGCGCACGCCGGGGGTGAGGTCCTCACTGTCGCGGAACAGGAACGGGGAGTAGAACCATACCGGGTTGGCCCCCTCGTTGCAGCAGGCGGAAATTTCGCCTTCCGTCCCGTTTTTCCAGGGGGCGACTTCCTCTACGGTCATGTCGTTGGCGATCCCTTCCAGCAGGGGATAGGCCGAAACGGGGCGGAGCTTGTCGTCTTTCTTCCCGTGGATCGTGACGCCCGCGCGGAAGGCTGTTTCCACCGGCCAGGCCAGGACCATGGTTTCCGCCTTGGAGTCCTTGCGCTGCCAACAATCACGGGTTTTCCCCTTTTCCATCACCTGCATGACGATGGCGGGAACTTCCTTCTCGGGATCGTTCAAAAAGGTCAGCCAGGTTTTGCCAAGTCCTTCAAAATGGTTGCTCATGAGGCCTATCCTGATGGTTATGGTTGCTGTCGACGCCGTCTCGGGCGTCGTTTTTGTCTCAAGCGCGGAATCATACCCGTTTCGCCCACGTCCGGCAAGATGGGGAAACCGTGCCCCGAATGCGGGAAACGGTTTCCCTCGAAGGCGCTTGTGCGCCGCCTTTTCGCGTGATACGTGTGGGTTCTCTGGGAAAGGCCTTTGCGCTCCAGAGTGTGCGTCAGGGGTATGATCGTCTGTTACGTCTTTCTGTTTGAGGATAGTGCCGTGCGCGAAATACATGTTTCAGCCATAACGGATACCGTTGCGGAACTGGCCGTCGCCGCCTGTTGCCGCCTGCCGGACGTGATGTACCGGGCCATCGAGGCGTCTGTGGAGCGGGAGGCGTCGCCCTCCGGCAAGGATGTGCTGCGTCAGCTTTTGCTGAACGCGGACATCGCCGCGTCGGAACGTACGCCCATCTGTCAGGACACCGGCCTCGCCGTGGTGTTCGCCGAGGTCGGGCAGGATGTGCACGTCGTGGGCGGCTCCTTCGAGGACGCCGTACACGCCGGGGTCGCCAAAGGGTATACGGAAGGGTATCTGCGGAAATCGTCGGTGGCGGAGCCGCTGTTCGAACGCAAAAACACGGGCGACAATACGCCCGCCGTGCTGCACGTCCGGCTGGTCCCCGGCGATCGCATCCGTCTGAAGCTGGCCCCCAAGGGCGCGGGCAGCGAGAACAAGAGCGCCCTCAGGATGCTCGTCCCGGCCGACGGCATCGCGGGCGTGAAGCAATTTGTGGTGGACACCGTGCGGGCCGCCGGATCGAGCCCCTGTCCTCCGATGGTGGTCGGCGTGGGCATCGGCGGCAATCTGGAACTGGCTGGCCTGTGCGCCAAGCGTGCGGCCATGCGCGACGTGGACACCCGCAACGCCGATCCCCGCTACGCGGCTCTGGAAGAGGAGCTGTGCGGCCTGCTGAACGATCTCGGGACGGGGCCGCAGGGCCTCGGCGGGACGGTGACGGCCTTCAAGGTGAACGTGGAGTTCTGCGCCACGCACATCGCGAGCCTTCCCGTGGCGGTGAACATCAACTGTCACGCCGCCCGGCACGCGGAAGCCGAGCTGTAGGGGACCGTCTCCGTATCCTGCGGAACATTTCAGGAATCGGCGCGGGAGCCGTTCCCGCCCGGCCCCGGACCATTGCGGGGAAACACGCGCTGGGAAGCGCTTCGGGAGAGTTGCAGTGTCTGAGCCCATTCGTTTGACGACGCCCCTGACTCAGGAAAAGGTGCGTTCGCTGCATATCGGTGACAGGGTCCTCATCACGGGGACCATCTACGCGGCCCGCGACGCCGCGCACAAGCGCATGGTGGAAACGCTGGACAGGGGCGAACCCCTGCCCGTGGACCTGCGGGATCAGATTGTGTATTACGTCGGCCCGTCTCCGGCCAAGCCGGGGCAGGCCATCGGGTCCGCCGGGCCGACCACCGCCGGACGCATGGACGCCTACGCCCCCCGCCTGATGGAGCAGGGGCTGACCGGCATGATCGGCAAGGGCAACCGCTCGCAGGCGGTCAAGGATGCGATGCGGCGCTGCGGGACGGTTTATTTTGCGGCGACCGGCGGAGCCGGTGCGCTGTTGTCCCGGTGTATCCGCAGCTACACGGTGCTGGCCTACGCCGAACTCGGCCCGGAAGCGCTGGCCGCGATGGACGTGGTGGATTTCCCCGTCATCGTGGTGGGCGACGCCGAGGGCGGCGACTATTATATTGAAGGGCCGAAGCCGTACGCGAAAGCCTAGGACGAAGGAACCGGCGGCGATGCCTCGCAGGGCACCGCACCCGATCCGTCGGAAGGCCCCATAAGCGGCAAAAAACGTTTCCTGCGCGTGCCCGCAAGGCCTGTCGCCTTGCGGGCACGCCTTGTCCTCTTCGGGGCGGCTTTCTCGGCTTTCTTTTAGAACACGCCGCATTCCCGACCTTACCGGACGGCGGCCTTTCCGACCCCGGAGGGACTTGCACGGAACGTCCCTCTTTCTTTTGGCCTCAAGCCCGCGGAGGACGAACGGGAACCATAACGCCGTAACCGCGTCGGCGGAAAAACGCGCGCCGCCGCTTACCCGGCCTCAAGGAAGCGGGAAAGCGGCGGACAGGGATTCGATAAACCGAACGTCTTGGAAAAGGGAAGGATGGGGGGGAGAACCCTCCTCCAGAAGAGGTTCCATCCCCCTTTTCCCCCGATTTTTCAGCCGTTCGTTACTTCTTCGGGTGGCAGGGGTTGCAGCCCTTGAACTTTTCCTTCAGCTCGGGATTGTCGGCGGCGGCCTTCTGGTGACAGCCCATACAGGACTTTTCGACCTTCTTGTTGTGAGCCATCTGGTAGTAGCTGTGCTCGCTCTTGTCCTTCTTGTCGAAGTTGTCGTGGCAGCCCTTGGCGGCGCAGCCGACGTAGATGTTGCCGTCCACATCCTTATGATGGCAGAAGGCGCAGTCGGTCTTGGCATGGGCGCTGTGGTTGAAGATCACCTGCTTCTTTTCGTTGCCCGTGTTGTTCATGGTCATGGGCTTTTCGATGAGGGCCTTCTGTTCCGGGGTGGGATCGGCGGCCAGAGCGGGGAGACACAGGCCGGCGACGGCCAGCGCGCAGAGAATGAGTCTGTTCACGATATCCTCCAATGGATTGTATGCAAACCGGCGACAAGCCAGGGTTTGTTGTGCTACTTCGCCAGGATGCGCGGCATCATGACGGTGAAGGCGCTGCCTTCGCCCTTGGTCGAGGCCACTTCGATTCTGCCGCCGTGCTGCATGACGACCTGACGGGCGACGTACAGGCCGATGCCCGTGCCGCCCTTCCCCTTGGAAGAGAAGAACAGCGTGAACAGCTTGGCGCGGGTTTCCTCGGTCATGCCGATGCCGTTGTCCTCGATGCGGAATTCCACGGCGTCGGGATGTCCGGCCACGGTCACGCGGACGTGGTGCTCCTTCTTGGAACCGTCGGCGCGGCAGGCGTCCACGGCGTTTTCGAGGAGGTTGACCAGCGCGGGGCTGAGGGCCGTGCCGTCAGCTTCGAAGGTGCCGGGATCGCCGTCCACCTCCAGCGTCATGGAGACGCCCGCTTCGGCGGCCTTGTCCGAAACGGTGGAAACCACGGAACGCATGAACTCCTCCGCGACCAGAATGTTCCAGTCGAGCTTGCGTTCCTTGGCGAAATACAGGATGTCGAGCACCATCTTGCGGAGCCTGCCCACAAGCTGGCGCATGTCCTTGAGGGAATCGCGGGTCCGGGCCTCGTCGCCCTTGTCGATGCCGGAACCGAGGCGGTAGACGCTGCCGTCCAGCGCGGTGAGCATGCCCTTGATGCCGTGGGCCGTGGAGCCCATGAGCAGACCGAGCGAGGCCAGACGGTCCTGCAACTGGCGCAGTTCCGTGATGTCCGTCGCCATCTCGATGCATTCGGTGATGTTGCCCGAGGTGTCGCGCAGGGGGGCGGTCCAGACGAGCACGTTGACCGGGCGGCCTTCGTGGTCGATGACCACCTTTTCGGTGTGGTAGGGCTTGCCGTCCTGGAAGGAACGCTGCACCGGGCATTCGTCGCACATCGTGGCGGAACCGGCGAACAGTTCGTGGCAGGGCTTGCCGCTCTGCATGCCGAAGGTGTGGCGGAAGGCGCGGTTCGCTTCGAGCACCTGCAAATCGCGGTTGACCACCGAGACGTAGCAGGGGCTTTCCTCGAACAGTTGGCGGAACCGCTCGCGGGTGACGCGCAGTTCCTCGCGGAGACGGCGGCTTTCCTGCTCGTCCACGCTCAGTTCGAGGACGAGTTCCACTTCGCCTTCGTTGTTGAGGATGGGAGCGGTGTGCACCAGCACGGGAATTTCCTTGCCGTTTCTGTCGCGCAGGATTTGTTCGGTCCGCGCGCCGCGGCCTTCCACGATGGCCCGTTCCACGGGGATCATGGCCTCGTTGCTGTTCAGCACGTAGGGTTCCCAGCTCGGATGCCCCACGAGATTGCCGAGGCGTTCGCGGTACAGGTCGTTGATGGCGAGGATTTCCATGAACCGGTCGTGCATGGCGATGAAGCAGGGCAGTTCGTTGAACGCCTGCTGCTCGCCGGTCATGGAGGAGCCGAGCGAATGCATCCCGAAGGCGAAGCCGTCCACCACCTGCCGGGCGGCGAGCTGGCGTTCGGCCTCCACGAGCTGCGCGGACTTCTCGTTGATCATCTTTTCGAGGTTCGAGGTGTATTCCTTGAGCTTGTTGCGCATGGAGATACGTTCGAGGGCGCGCTTGAGGGACACGTGCAGCAGTTCGTCGTCGATGGGCTTGGTGATGAAGTCCGAGGCTTCCAGCTTGAGGCCCTGAATCGCCATTTCAAGGTCCGCGTGCCCGGAGATCAGAATGACTTCCGTGTCCGGGGCGAGGATTTTGATGTGTTTCAGCAGGTCGAGCCCGGACATGCCGGGCATCCTGATGTCGGTGATCACGATGGGGATGGGCCGTTCCGCGAACAGCTGCAACGCCTCTTCCGCCGACGCCACCGTGAGGACGTTGTATCCGGCGTCGCGGAGCGAAAGCCCCATGACGGTACGGATGCCCTGTTCGTCGTCAACGAGGAGAATGGTTTCTTTCATGCGTCCTTCCTACGGGATGGAGGTTGCGTTCAGCGTGCCGCCGGGGCGGTGTCCTTCCGCAGCGGCAGGACGATGCGGAACAGGGCCCCGCTGTCGGGAAGGTTTTCCCACAGCAGCTGGCCGCCCATTTCGAGGAGCGCCTTGCGCGTTCCGAGCAGCCCGAATCCTGTACCATCTTTTTTGGTCGTAAACAAACCGTCCCGGAGGCGTTCGGCGGCCTCGGCGCTCAGGCCCGTACCGTTGTCGCGCACGTTGTAGGTGAGGGCGTCGGGCGTGCGGACGCACTCGATGCGGACCTCTGCCGGACGGGCGCGCAGGCTCGGTGCGGGGAAGGCTTCCAGCGCGTTGCCCGCGAGGTTGAGCAGACAGCTTTCGAGGCGTTCGGCGTCCAGAGGAACGGGGCTGGTATCCTGTGCGGGATTGTCCTGAAAATGCAGCCGGACGCCGAGACTGGCGGCCCGTCCCTCCAGACGCTTCACCACATTGCGGACGGGAAGGGTCGGGTCCACGTCGCATTCGCGCAACTCCGCATCCTGTCCGATATGCAGCAGGTTGAGCAGCTTGTCCCGAACGCGGGAAATGTCTTCCTCCAGCATGGCCCAGCCGTCTTCGAGGTACTCGCCGTTGCCGGACTCCATGCCCTGTTTCAGCACGAACAGGCTGCCTTCCAGCGCGGCGGCGAGATTCTTGATGGTGTGGGCCATACAGGCCACGGTTTCGCCCACGACGGCGACCCGGTGGGCTTCGAGCAGCTCCCGCGTCCGGGCGGCGACGAGTTCTTCGAGGTGTTCGGTATGCTGGCGGAGCTGTTCGCGCAGGGAGTGCTGTTCGGCGGCCCGGTTCAGGGCGTGCTCCAGCATGTCGTCGTTGACGGGCTTGGTGATGAAGTCGGCGGCGCCGAGGCGCAGGCATTCGACGGCGATGTCCATGTCGCCGTGCCCGGTGATCATGATCACCTGCGTGTCCGCGTTCCGGCTGCGCACCCGTTCGAGCAGGGCCAGCCCGTCCATGCCGGGCATGCGGATGTCCGTGACCACGAGCGGGAAGGGATTGTCGGTGAAGGCGTCCAGCGCCTCGCGGGCGCTTTCCACGGCCAGCACGTCGTAGCCGAAATCCTTGATCAGCGCGCCGAGGACGCGGCGGATGCCGGGTTCGTCATCGACGAGCAAAACGCGAACGGGAGTCTCCATGAATCATCCTTGTTGCTGGGCCGCCGGTGCGGCGGGCGCTTGAGGGGCGGGGCTCTGCTGGTCCGGGGACGGGCTTTCGCCGCGCCGGGTGACCGGGAGCCGGATTTCAAAGGCCGCGCCGCCTTCGTCGCGGTTCCGGGCGGTGATGGTGCCGCCGAAGTCCTTGATCAGCCCGTAGATGATGGAAAGGCCGAGCCCGGTGCCCTTTCCGACGGGCTTGGTGGTGAAGAAGGGTTCGAAAATCTTGTTCAGCAGATGGGCGGGGATGCCGGTGCCGGAATCCCAGACGGACAGGAGCACGGTGTTGCCTTCCGTTCCGGTGCTGACGCCGATGACGGCGGGCCGGTCGGGATCGGCCTTGGCGCGTTCCTCCACGGCGTCGCGGGCGTTGAGCACGAGGTTGACGATGACCTGTTCGAGCCGGTTGGGGATGGCGAGCACGGAGGGCAGCTCCGGCGCAAGCGCGGTTTCCAGCGTGATGCCGTGCACCACGAGCTGGCGGCCGAACAGATCGCAGGCTCGTGCGACCACGGCGTTGACGTCCGTGTCGAGGAGGGTGAGGTCGGCCTTGCGCCCGAAGGCTCGCATGTGGTTGATGATGTCGCTGGCGCGGTCCACCTGCCCGTTGATCTCCGTGGACAGCTCGGAGAGCGTTTCCGGGGCGATGGGCTCGTTGCGGCGGATTTTGCGCAGGAAGTAGCTGGCCGCGCCCTTGATGACGGTGAGCGGCTGATTCAGTTCGTGGGCCACGCCGGTGGCCATTTCCCCGAGGGTCGCCATCTTGCCCGCCTGAATGAACTTCTGTTCCATCTCGATGCGTTCGGTGACGTCCGTGGCGCACAGGATGCGGACCGGGCGGTCCTCGATCCGCGCCGGGGCGGACCGGATGTCCACGCGCAGGGGCGTGCCGTCGGCCCGGATGTTGGTCACGCCGGAAAAGACGGTGAAGGCGCGGAGCTGCGAGGCGTACTGCTCGCGTTCCTCGGGCAGGAACAGGTCGAGGATGCTGCGGCCGATCAGTTCCTCGCGTGGGCGGCCATACATTTTGACGGAGGTGGGGTTGCAGTCGGTGATGGTCAGCTCGGCGGCGTCGAGCAGGAGGACGGCGTTGGGGATGCTGTCGAAGATGGCCTTGTGGGTCCGCTCGGAGGCTTGCAGCTGGTGCTGGAGGGTATGGATGAGCGTCATGTCGATGCTCATTTCCATGACCGAGGAGACGTTGCCGTCGCGGTCGAAGAGGGGGACGGTCTGGACGAACCAGTAGTCGCGCGTGCCGTCGGCGTTGACCCGGCTTTCCTGATTGCACTGGACGATGCCTTCGTCCCATGTGCGGACGACGGAGCATTCGGGACAGGGCGAGGTGCGGTTCTTGTAGACTTCGTAGCAGGTTTGCCCCGGCTTCGGGGCGTAGCGCATGGCGAAGCTGTGGTTCCAGCGGAGCAGGTGATAGTCGCGGTCCTGTACGGAGATGCCGCAGGGCACCATGTCGAACAGCCGCTGGAAGTCGTCCTTGCGGCGGCGCATTTCTTCGAGCTGGTGCTGGTTGCGGATGCTGAATTCGACGATGGCGTGCGCGAGCTGACCGAACTCGTCGTCGCGGCGGGCGTCGTCGAGGGTGACGGCCTGTCCTTCGCGCATGGCCTGCATGCTGGCGATCATGCGGCTGATGGGCAGGCGCACCTCATACCAGTAGAGGCCCACGGAGACGGCGCACAGAAACAGCGTGACGGAGGGCAGGATGATCCACAGCCATTCGAAGGGCATCAGCCAGAGTACCGCTCCCACCCCGGCAAGAAACAGCAGCGCCGTCATGGTGATGGTCTTCACCATGAGGCGGTAGGCTCCGAATCGGCTTCGCATCGTCGTCCCCCCGGCGGTTCCGGCGGTTCGCGGGGAACCGCCGGAAAGCAAAAGGCTTATTCGCCGTCCATAGCCTGACGGGTGGCGTCCTTGGACTCCAGTACCCGGTTGACGATGGAAAGCAGTTCCTCGGGATCGAAGGGCTTCTGGAGGGTGGCCACCGCGTTGCGGATGGCGAGGTGGATGCCCTGGAGGCCGCTGATCACGATGACGGGGGTGTCCCTGAATTCGGGGTTCATGGTCATCTTGCGATAGAAGCGGGGGCCCCATTCGTCGGGCATTTCCATGTCCAGCGTCACGAGGTCGGGCTTTTCGGCTTCGAGGACGGAGAGGGCCTCTTCGACGCTGGACGCGGAACAGGTCGCATAGCCGTTGTCGGACAGGACTTCGGTGATGTACTTGACGATATACGGGTCGTCGTCGATGGTCAGAATCTTCTTGGGCATGGGACTCTCCTTGCGTGCGGATCAGGCGGTAGGGGATTCGGAAAAAAGCCGGTTGACGGCGTCGAGCAGCGCTTCCGGCGTACACGGTTTTTCGAGGCAGGCCGCCGGAGCGGGGATCGGTCCCCGCGTAAGGGCGAGCGTGGCGAGGGCGTGTTCCCTGACGGGCACCGGCACGGCGGACAGCATGACCACGGGGATGGCCTTCCAGTCCTCGTCGCCGCAGACGGCGCCGTAAAAGGTGAGTCCGCTCTGTTCGGGCATCATGACGTCCAGCGTGATGGCGTCCGGCCGCCACGACCGCAGCACCTCAAGCGCCTCGATCCCGTTGCGGGCCGTCTTTACGGCATACCCGGCCTTCTCCAGGAGTACCTTGAGAAAGTACCGGAAATGGACCTCGTCATCAACGACGAGAACGCGACGCCCGTCCACGGCTACTCGGCCTCGGGACGGGTCACGCTGGCGACGGGGCAGGCCGAGCGCAGCACGACCTGTTCCACCGTGGAGCCGATATCCGCCTCGTCGTTGGGAAGATCGGCGGAGTGGTGGGCCATGACGATGAGGTCGGCCTGATTCTCGCGGGCGATCTTGAGGATTTCGACGTAAGGCGTGCCTTCGCGCACGATGACTTCGGCGTTCTGGAAGCCGTCGAGCTGGGAGACGTACAGCTTTTCGATTTTGTCGCGCATCAAGGCGGTGTGGCGTTCGATTTCGGACTGGTCCATGCTCAGGCCCTGAATGGAGCTGATGTCCACGGCGTGGGTGATGTAGAGCCGTGCGCCGAGTTCGCGGGCCGTTCTGAGGGCGAAGCGGAAGGCGTGGTTGGCGGCTTCGCTGAAGTCGGTGCAGAAGACGATGTTCGAGAACAGGTGCCAGCAGGTCGTGCAGGGCCGGTTGACGATGAGCACCGGGCAGGGCGACTTCCTCGCCACGGCGCGCACGGTGTTGCCCACGATGGAGCGCAGGCGGGCGGCGTTGGGATCGCTGGCCACGCTGCTCGCGCCCATGACGATGAGGTCGGGCCTGACCTTGCGGGCGTAGCGCAAAATTTCGGTGGAGGGAACGCCGACGCTCAGTTCCATGCGGAAGGGACGGGTACAGGCTTCGATCTGATAGGCGTAGGCCGTGTTCAGTTCTTCGCGTACCATTTCCTCATACTCGGCGTCGGGCTGTTCCAGATTGCCGCTGCGGGTGTCGGTGACGTTGGTGGCGAAACCGCGGGAGGGAACGCCGTAGCAGTGGTAGAGGGTGAGGTCCGCCTCCTGCTTTTCCGCCAGGCCAAAGGCGAGCTTGGCGGCGTTGTCGCTGCCGGCCGTTCCCGAACTCGCAAACAGGATGTTCTTGAACAACATCACGTTACTCCTTGAGATTACAGGTGAGTGAGCCGCCCTGGAAACCCAGTTCCCAGCCCAGACCCTCCAACAGTTCAAACAGGGTGAAGGAGGTTTCCGCGTCCAGCGTGGCCGCGGCTTCGCCAAGCAGGACATGCCGGGCACGCCCCGTTCGCAGGGGTGTGTCCAGCATGTCCCGAAGGCGGAAAAAACGCAATTCCGGCAGGTCGTCGCCGACGGCCTCCACGGCGAGGTAGACGTCCACGCGCGGCGCTCCGGGGAACCCGGTCAGCTCCACGCGCTTGCCGAGGCGCAGGGCTTCCAGACCGGGATAGCGGCAGCCGGTGGCGGGGCAGGCTTCGGCTTCGGCGAGCGCTTCGCCGAGGCCGGGGACCAGTTCCTGCGCCAGCGGATGAAGCCGCAGCAGCCTGAAGAACGAACGCAGCGTCACGTCCTCGTCGAGTTCCAGCCCCATCCGCAGGAGTCCCGCGAAACGGGCTTCGGACGAGAGCGTCCCGTCGGCGTGCAACCGGATGGCGTCCATGACGGAAACCTACTTGTGACAGCCGCCGCAGGTGGTCGGACCCTTGTTCAGGTCCCTGTGGCATTCGATGCAGTTCTTGTGGAACGCGCGCATGAGCGGCGTGCGGCCGCTGGGCGCATTGACCTTGTGGCATTCGGAACAGGGCTGATCTTCCGAACTCAGTTCGGGATCGATGACGCCGTTTTCGCCGCCGTGGTGGCAGACGATGCAGTCTTCGATCTTGGCGCGTTCGTTGTGCGCGTCGTGATCGAACGTGACGGCGGGGCGACGATGGGTTTTAAACTCGTCGGATTTCAGGGTCAGCGCATGGGCCGTCCCGACGAGGCCAAGCAGCAGCGTGACGGCGAGACCGGCGCGGGCAAGGGCGTGCAGGGGCATAATTTTCTCCAATGGATTCACGGGGGCGGAGGCCGCCTCCGAAGCGGTGTTCCGGGTGCTGTCCTGAGCGGAGCGGGGGCCCTCCCGTCGCCGGGAAGGCGGGGAAGCGCCCCCGCAAAGGCTTATACTTCAGGCTTTTCCATCAGTTCGTAGATGAGGTCACCAATGAATTTGGTGTGCATCCCGAGCTTGTGGTGCTTGATGATGTCTTCCAGACCGCCGTGACAGTTGTGGCAAGGGGCGACCACGGTTTGGACTCCGGTGTTGCGGAGCTGATCGGCCTTGACCCGGTTGCCTTCCATACGCACGCTCTTGAAGGGCGGGCCGCAGTTGATGATCCCGCCGCCCGCGCTGCAACAGAAGTTGTGCTCGCGGTTGGGGGTCATCTCCACCACGTTGGCGCACAGGAAATGCACCACGTCGCGCAGCTTGTCCGCCAGCCCGCGGCCGCGGATGGTGTTGCACGGGTCGTGGATGGTGACGGGCTCTTCATACTGGTGCGTGATCTTGATTTTGCCCTCGTTGATGAGTTCCCAGTAGAACTCGATGGCGTGGACGATCGGGACCGGGGAGTCCTTCCAGGACAGCCAGCGGTTGCCCTGGTCGTACACGGAGCGGAAGGCGTGCCCGCATTCGCCCATGACGATGCGTTTGACGCGCAGCTTCTGGGCCAGCTCGAAGTGGGCGCGCTTGATGCGGCCCATCATTTCATAGTCGCCCGTGAACATGCACATGTCGCTGTTGTCCCAGCCGGGACGGGAGGGCATGGTCCAGTCGCAGCCCGCCTGATGGAAGATCGCGGCGGCCTGATAGATGAGCTGGGTGCGGAACTTCGGTTCCGGCGCGATGACCGAATACATGAAGTCCGCGCCTTCCCGGTCGAGCGGGATGCGGATGCCGGGGAATTCCTCGCGGGCTTCCTCTTCCTGCCAGATCAGGCTGTCGATCCATTCGTCCTCACGCACCCACATCTGGTTGAACGTGGCGGAATGGCTGTTGGCGGTGTCCTGAATGAAGGTCGGCGTCATGTCGAGCTTGTTGCAGATGCGCCGCACGAGGCTGATCAGGTAGGCGATGTCCACGCCCACCGGACAGTAGTGGATGCAGCGGCGGCACATGTTGCACTCGGTGTACGCGATCTGCGCGATGCCCCGCATCTGTTCGGCGTTGAGCTTTCCCTTCTCGCGGATCATCTTGAAGATGGTCTTGTCGAGCTTGGCGACGGGCGTATAGGACGCGTCGTCCGGGTGGGAGAGGCTGAAGTGGCAGGCCTTGGCGCACGCGCCGCAGCGCATGCAGGTCTGTTCGTATACCTTGACTCGCGCGCCGACCTCGCCCTTGAGCACGTCGCGGATCACCTTGGTGATGCGCTCCGGCGTGGCCAGTTCCATGCCACGCTTGAGGTTGGCGTCTTCGATTATGCGTTTTTCAATACCCATCGTGTGCCTCCAAAATTACCAGTCGCAGGTACGCCGGACGCCGATGGATTCGGAACCCATATAGGCGCGGGTGAAGGGAATCAGAATGGCGTGGCTCAGGCGCGTGAAGGGCAGGCAGACGAGAACCGCCTCGCCGAGCAGCACGTGGAGCAGCGCCATGAAGCTTTCGCTCCCGAACCCATGCGCGGAGGCAAAGCCGGTCAGCATGACGCCGGTGACGAGCAGCAGGGAGAACCAGTCGGCCTGTCGGGTCACCTGGCTCGACGCCGGGACTGCCAGTCGGCGCCAGCCCAGGACCAGACAGGCCAGAATGGTGGCTAGGGTGACGGCGTCCATGACGCCGTCGGGCAGGGAAGGAAGGGAAAAACCGAAATTGTAGTCCCACATGACGTTGTGCGCGGAGTAGAACAGCACGGCCAGCAGGATGCCGATGTGCAGCACGAAGTTCGCCGCGGTCAGCAGCGGGTTTTCGCGCCAGCCGCACGTGGAGAAGGGCAGCGTCCAACGGATGATGGAGGTCAGCGAATCTTTCCAGTTCATGTAGGCGAGGGCCGAGGCGTCGCGCTGGCGGGCGAGGCGTCCGAGCGACCACAGCCGCCAGATGATGCCGCCGATGCACACCGTAAACGCGATCCATGCCAGCGGGCCTACCGCAAAATTATACAAGGCATTCATGATGAGTTCCTTTTTGCAAGTGGATGGCCTACAGCCGCACCGTATGGCGGGAGAACACGCCGTCCTTGAGCGAACAGAACAGCAGGACGCTTCCGTCCGGGCTGAACGTGGGGTTCCACACGTCGTCGAGGTTCTCGATCACGGCCTTGCCGTCCGCGTACACGGCGTATTTGCCGTCGCGGCGGACCTTGGCGGCGGCATGGTCGTTGGTGGGCGCGAAGACGACCGGCCAGGCCATGTCGAAGGGCGTCTCCCAGACCTTGCCGTCCACGATCACGCGGAAGTCGCTGTTGTTCTGGCTGCCGAGGGCGGCGGCGTGCCTGCCGTCGGGCGACAGGACGAGGTCCGTCACGGACGGGAAGCGGCAGCTCCACGGCGTGGCGTTGCAGGCCACGGTGAAGGCGCCGTAGGAGGGCGCGGCGATGGCCCAGATGTGTTCGCCGTCGACGGCGGACGCCTTGGGCGACCAGCACTGGGCGAAGGCGGGCTTCCAGAACAGGGAGCCGTTGCGGGCCAGACCCCATTTCCCTTCCTTGCGGATGGGGGCGATGACGTCGCCGGACTTGGGCTCGAAGACGGGTTCCCACGCGCAGGGGTAGGTTTCGCCCCAGCGCTGCCCGTTGATGGAGATGGTGTATTCGTACGGCGTGACGCGCACGGTGCAGGCCACGCGGTGGCCTTCCTTGTCGAAGCAGGGGGCCCATGCGTTCAGATAGGCTTCTTCCCACGCCTCGCCGTCCACGGCGACCGTGTAGATGCCCTTGCGGAAGCCTTCGAGGTCGGCCTGTCCGAGACCGGCGGTCTGGACGATGGCGGCGGTGCCGCCGCCTTCGGAAAGGACGAAGTCGGTGGCGGCGGTATACATCTGTTCCCACGGCGTGCCGTTGACCAGCATGCCGTATTCCATGCCCGACTGCATGGGCACGGCGATGGTCCCGGCGTCGTTGAACCGGGTTCCCCACAGGTAGTCGGCGTGCTCTTCGCTTTCCGCGTCGTCCACCGCGACGGCCCATTCCCCGTCGTTCTGGGAAAGGACCGTCAGGCGTCCGTCAGGCGCAAACCGGCAATTGTACATCTTTTCGGAGCGGGTTTCCCACAGCGCGTCGTTCAAGCGTACGGTAAAAGTGCCATCTTCGAGGGCAGAAACCGCCGCGAACGATTCGCAGTCAGGAGAAATCTGCCATTCTTCCTGCCAGGCGCATTCGGGTAACAGTGCCGTATCCCCGAGCTTTCTGACAGAAGGTTCCCAATCATACCGTTTCTGATCTTCCATACAGTCCCCCACTGGGTGTGAAGCTACTTTTGGGAGGGAGCATACCGTGAATTCCCGTTCTGTAAAGCGTTTTCGCTCCGACCGGATGATCCTGCCTTCCTTTCTAACCTATTGTCCCAAAAAGAACAGCATTGGTTGACCAATCAAAAGGGGAAAACGTGAAGAAGGGAAAACACGCCGTGTTAGAGGGTGCGCCTCCGTTCCGCTTTTTTGGTCCGCATACCAAAAAAATATCTAACATCTCTAAATAACGTTTGTTCTTTTTCGTTCAAAGAGGGGCGGTTTGGGCGCAAACTTTGTGAAAAGGACGGATTGAGGTGACGGCGCGGCAACAGCGCGTAACGTCAAAAAAATTGAATTTCGAAAGAATTACGCCAAAAATGTTTTGAAATCATTATCTTGTCGGTGTTGCGGGGCGATATGGCGGGAAAAATCAAAAAAAGTTTTTTTCCGGTTGCGCCGCCTTTGTTCCATAAAAAGATTGCAATCTTTTGCAGCGGATACCGGATTGCGTTTATTAAGAATGAATTGCAGCAAGGTGCGTTTCCCGTGAAGGCTGTTCCCGGCGGGAAGCGGGGGCGGCGCGGGCATTTCTCCGGCGGAGGCGGGCGCGCTTGAAAGTTTCCGGGGCGTTTGCCATAGTTCTCCCTGCCGCGTCGAATCCGGCGCGGCGTAACCCTATCCAAAGGGAGGCCTTATGGCTACGGAACTGGATTGCAGGGGGCTCGCCTGCCCCGAACCGGTCATGCGTTGCCGGAGTCTGATCGCGGAGAAACGCCCCGGATCGCTTCTCGTGCGGGTGGACAATGCGGCCGCCTGCGAAAACGTGAGCCGGTTTCTGGAAAAGAACGGCTATACGGTGAGCGCGCGGCAGGAAAGCGACGCCTTGTGGGAAGTGACGGGAACCGTCGGAGCGGCGTGCGTCTCCGCCGGGGAAACGGCCCGTCCCGCCCCCGCCGCGGCGTCGAAAACCGCCGTCCTGATCACTACGGAGTTCCTCGGCTCCGGGGACGATGAACTGGGCGAAAAGCTGATGGGCAACTTCCTCGCCACGCTGTCCGATCTCGGGGATTCCCTGTGGCGGATCATTCTGCTGAACGGCGGGGTCAAGCTCGCGGTGAAGCCGGGCAAGGCGCTGGACAGCCTCAAGGCGCTGGAAGCCTCGGGCGTGTCCGTGCTCGTGTGCGGCACCTGCCTGTCCTTCTACGGTTTGCTGGAGTCCAAGGCGGTGGGCGAAACCACCAACATGCTGGATGTGGTTTCCAGTCTCGGCCTTGCGGACAAGGTCGTCCGTCCGTAAGCGCGCCGGGCGTTTTCCCTTTCTTTTTCTTCTGTAAGAGGCTAACGATGCTTGTCCGTTTCGCATGATCAGAACGTTGCCGGAACGCAGGGACTGCGTTCCAGCCGTGGACGGCGGAAGGGGCGGGCACGCCCTCGGCCTGAACGCTCCTTCCCGTCCCCGCGCCATGCCGTCCTGCCGGACAAAATCATGGCTTGCGCCGCACAACGGTGTTTCCTTTGGGGATGCCGCGGCCCCTCGCGTATGCGCCGCGGAAATGACGACAAGGAGTGACTATGAAACGTTTGTTGATGGCCGGTCTGGTGGCTCTGACCCTGCTGTGCGCCACGGCGTCCGCCAAGACGGGCGAAGGCATGACGATCTGGTTCGACACGGGCGGTTCCGTGGGCGACGGCTACGGCACCGTCGTGCAGAACGGGGCCAAGGCGGCCGCCGCCGACATGGGCTGCGATCTCCGCCTGCTGTATTCCGACTGGAACCCGGAAACCATGCTGACCAATTTCCGCAACGCGGTTGCGGCGCGCCCCGACGGCATCGTCGTCATGGGCCATCCCGGCGACGCCGCCTTCGGCCCGCTCGTCGACGCGGCGGTCAGGCAGGGCATCGTGGTCACGTCCGTGGACACGGCGCTGGCCGAGACGCAGGCGCGCAACCGGACCAAGGGGTTCGGCTACGTCGGTGCGGACAATTATACGCAGGGCAAGGCGCTGGCCGAGGAAGTGCTCCGCCGCACGCAGTTGCACGAGGGCGACCGCGCGTTCGTATGGGGCCTGAAGCGGCTTCCCGATCGCGGACGGCGCGCGCAGGCGATCATCGACGTGCTGGAGAAGGCGGGCGTGACCGTCGATTATCAGGAAATCACGCCTGAAATCGACAAGGACCCCGTCCTCGGCGCACCGGTCGTCGCCGGACAGCTCGGGCGTCACCCCGACACCAAGGTGATGATTGTGGACCACGGTTCGCTCACCGCGCAGATGGCCAATCATCTCAAGACCGCGAGCGTCAGGCCCGGTACGGTCTACGTCGCGGGCTTCTCGCTGTCCCCCACCACGGCGAAGGCCATTGAGGACGGCTATGTGCAGCTCGTGTCCGAAGCGCAGCCCTATGTGATGGGCTATTTCGGCGTGGTGCAGACCGTCCTGAGCAAGAAGTACGGTTTTTCCGGTTTCAGCATCGACACCGGCGGCGGCATGATCGACGCCACCAACATCGGCGCGGTTTCCGCGTTCGCGAAGCAGGGACTGCGGTAGAGGGAACGGCGGAAGGGAGAACCGTTCGAAGATGAGGTCCTCCCTTCCGCCGAACCCGCCGGTACGGCTCGCGCCTCCTCTCCCAAAACGTCTGCCCTTGTCGGCGTTCCCGGCTGGCGGAGGGGATGCGGCGGAAAACCGGGCATCGTGAAGGGCCGATGCGACGGGCCGCGTGCGGGGGCGCGGCGGATGTTTTTCCATGGCTGTGTCATAGAAAATGGTTGATGCTTTATTCCTTGAAATTCCAAAGGAATAACCAATAAAATGCCCCAAGCATGGATTCCGCCAAGGGGAGAACTGGAGAAAAAGGTCGTAGTTTCACCCTGCTGTGGAGATGAAACAACCACATACTATGACAGAGCCTTTTCCATCTCCCTTTTTCAAGGCGGAACCTCGGCGGGTGCGGCTTCATTCCGCGAGATGCGAGTTTTCTTTTTATAAGGATGAACCATGCTGCTCAGAGTACGGGGCCTGCGGAAATCGTTCGGTGCGGTGGCGGCGCTGCGCCATGCCGATCTGGACATACGGGAGGGCGAGGTGGTCGCGCTGCTCGGCGACAACGGCGCGGGCAAGTCCACCTTCGTCCGTCTGCTCTCCGGGGCCGGACGCCCGGACGCCGGAACGTTCCTGTTCGGAGGGACCGCCGTGCCGTTGAACCGGTATACCGTCCGCAAGGCCCGAGACATGGGCATCGAAACGGTCCATCAGGACCGCTGCCTGTGCGAAGGCCAGTCCCTCTGGCGGAACATGTTCGTGGGACGCCACCTGCGGACGCGCTTCGGCTTCATCGACATCAACGCCGAACGCGAGGCCACGCGGGTGATGCTCGGGGAGTGGCTCGGGCTGGGCGGCGCGGGGCTCGACCCCGACGCGGACGTACGGGTGCTGTCCGGCGGCGAACGGCAGGCGCTGGCAATCGGGCGAGCCATGTATTTCGGTGCGCGGCTGGTCATCCTCGACGAGCCCACCACGGCGCTGTCCCTCAAGGAAGTCGGTCGGGTGCTGGCGTTCATCCGCACCCTGCGGGAACGGGGGCGCTCCGTGCTGCTGGTGTCCCACCATGTGCATCAGGCGTACGACGTGGCGGACCGGTTCGTGTTCATGGACAAGGGAAGGACCGTCGGAGAGGTCGGGCGCGGGGACACCAGCCCGGCGGACCTGACCGAACGGCTGCTGACCCTTGCGGAAGGAAAGGAGGCACGATGGGCGTGAGGCGCGGACGGGCATGGCCCGCAAGCACCCGGAACCAGCTTTGGCTGACGG
>PPYF01157986.1_pt1 | contig 21231 bp, 13 predicted proteins | sample 1559871 | NCBI WGS metagenome assembly PPYF01 (sample SAMN08240021, study PRJNA423297) | Human gut metagenome, whole genome shotgun sequencing project.
CAGATGTCCACCGTGCGTCCCGGCGTCATGAAGAAGGCTCCCTTCGATCAGGCCAAGGCCGATGCCTGCCAGATCGTGAAGCCCGCTTTCAGCCTGACCGCTGATGACATCAAGACCGAGGTCCTGAGCGTCGAGAAGGCCGCTGAGAAGCTGGTCGATCTGATCGGTGCTGACGTCATCGTCTCTGTGGGCCGTGGCATCAGCAAGGATGTCAACAAGGGTATCGAGCTGGCTGAGCAGCTGGCTGCCGCTCTGGGCGGCGGCGTCGTGGGCGCTTCCCGTGCCGTGACCGACGCAGGCTGGATGAGCGCTGACCACCAGGTCGGCCAGACCGGCAAGACCGTGCACCCCAAGATCTATGTGGCTCTGGGCATTTCCGGTGCCATTCAGCACACCGCCGGCATGCAGGATTCTGAGTGCATCATCGCCGTCAACAAGAACGAGAGCGCACCCATCTTCGGCGTGGCCGATTACGGCATCGTGGGCGACCTGTTCAAGGTCGTTCCTGAGCTGATCAAGCAGATCGAAGCAGCCAAGGCTGCTGAGTGATCCGTATATCCCTTTGCGAATAGTACAATAGCCTGAATTGTTGGAGGGCGGTTCTTCGGAGCCGTCCTCCTTTTTTGCGCGCCGCACCCGGCAGGCCCGACACAAACCACTGATTTTTTCCGGTGCATCTGGGCTATACTGCTACTGCGATATGATTTGACAGAACAGCAAGGAGCACGCAGATGAGCATTTGGGAAAAACTGGGCTTTGGCGGATACAGAGGGTTCTCGCGGGAGGCGGAGCAGTTGCTGCAGCAAGCAGTAGAGCTGGCCGGCAGTTTTGGCTGCAGTCAGGCAGACACCGGGCATCTGTTGCTTGCCATGCTGCAGCAGGAGCAGGGGGCTGCGGCGCGATTCCTGAACAGCCGACATATCTCAGAGCAGGCTGTGCGCCGTCAGCTGGCCGAGAACCGTCGCGGCCCGGCGCAGCATCTGGATCGGCACGCCATGGCACCGGACCTGCGCCGCACCATGGATTACGCCCTCATCGGGGCGCAGAACGCCCATGTCTCACGGGCGGAGCCGGAACACCTGCTCTGTGCCATGCTGGAGGATGATGGCTGCACGGCGGGGCTGCTGCTGGCTTCCATGGGAGTGCCCCTCACTGAGGCCGTGCGGGAGTGCCGCCAGTTGTCCGGGCAGTTTGTCTTTCCTGCTCAGCCGCGGGTGTCGGCCAGCATGCCGCGGGCGGGCCGTGCCAGCGACAAATATTGCCGCGACCTGACCCGCCGCGCGCTGGACGGAGAACTGGACCCGGTGTTCTGCCGGGATGCCGAGCTGGACCGCATGGTGGAGATCCTGTGCCGCCGCCAGAAGAACAACCCCTGTCTGGTGGGGGAGCCGGGTGTGGGCAAGACTGCGTTGGCCGAGGGACTGGCCCAGCGCATCGCAAAGGGGCAGGTGCCCCGTGCCTTGCAGGGCAGGCGGCTGCTGGCGCTGGATATGGCCAGCCTGGTAGCGGGCACCAAGTACCGGGGCGATTTTGAAGAGCGCTTCAAGAACCTGCTGGAGGAGCTGGTGCGGGACGGCACCGCCATCCTCTTTGTGGACGAATTCCACACCATCGTGGGGGCTGGTGCGGCGGAGGGTGCCATTGATGCGGCCAGCATCCTCAAGCCGGTGCTGGCCCGCGGCGAAATCCAGCTCATCGGTGCCACCACCAATCAGGAATTCCGCACACACATCCAGAAGGATGCCGCGCTGGAGCGCCGCTTTGGCCGGGTGCAGGTGGAGGAGCCTACTCCTGCACAGGCGGTAGACATCCTCAACGGGCTGGCCCCGCGCTATGAGCGCTACCACCATGTCACCCTGCCGCCGCAGACCCTGCAGGCGGCGGTGGAGCTGTCGGTACGGTATCTGCCGGGGCGCTGCCTACCGGACAAGGCCATTGATCTGGTGGACGAAGCCTGTGCGGCGGCCCGCATTCGGGCCGAGCAGGAGCAAAAGCCCCAGCCGGTGCTCACCCAGGAGGACATTGCCCGGGTGGTAGCACAGGCCAGCGGGGTGCCTGCCGAACAGGTGAGTGAACAGGAGCGGGAGCGGCTTGAAAAACTGGAAGCCCGTCTCAATGAAGAAATCGTGGGCCAGCAGCGGGCTGCAGCAGCGGTGGCGGGGGCCATCCGGCGCAGCCGCACCGGGCTGGGAGAGCCGGGTCGGCCCATCGGGGCCATGCTCTTCCTCGGCCCCACCGGGGTAGGCAAGACAGCACTGGCCCGTGCACTTGCCGTGAGCTGGTTTGGCAGCGAGAAGGCCCTGCTCAAGTTCGATATGTCGGAGTATCAGGAACAGCACACCACTGCCCGCCTGCTGGGGGCACCTCCGGGCTATCTGGGTCATGACGAAGGCGGCCAGCTCACCGAGGCCGTGCGCCGCCGCCCCTACAGTGTGGTATTGTTTGACGAGATCGAAAAGGCACACCCGGACATCCAGAACATTCTGCTGCAGATCCTGGAGGACGGTCAGCTCACTGACGCCATGGGCCGCAAGGCGGACTTCCGCAACACCATCGTGCTCATCACCTCCAACTTGGGAGCTCGCTTTCTGGCCGGGCAGTCCGCGCCGCTGGGCTTTGCGGCCGGGTCGGAGGCGGTGTTTGAAAAGCAGGCGGCGCAGGCCGTGGAGGAAGCCAAAAAGTGGTTCCGTCCGGAGCTGGTGGGGCGGTTGGATGAGCTCATCGTGTTCCGCCCGCTCAGCGACGAGAGCATGTCTGCCATCGCGGAAAAAATGCTCTGCAGGCTGGAAGTCCGGGCGGCGCGCAGCGGCTATCAGCTCCGGCACACCCCGCAGGTGGGGGCCGTGCTGGCGGCCCGTGCCCGCTCGGCCTATGGAGCGCGGGAATTGCGCCGACAGGTGGACCGAGCGGTGGAACAGGCGCTGGCCGATCAGATCGCTGCCGGGACTGCCTGCACCGGGCAGCACTGGACTGCGGACTGTACGGCAGAGGGTACCATCGTCCTCCGGCAGGACGAGACGGCGACCCTTTGATACCGGGCAGGGAATGACCAAAATGCCTTGCATCCTGCAGAATTTCTGTTATCATAGAAGCAACAGAATCGCAGGAGGCACCGCATGCACACTTTGTTTCTTTTGAACCCCACCGCTGGCAAGACCGACTGCACCCAGCAGCTGCCGCAGCAGATCAACGCTGCAGCTGCCCGGGCAGGCCTTGCCCCGGAGGAATATACCATCCGCATCACCACCCATGCCGGACATGCGCGGGAGCTGGCCCGCGCTGCCGCAGCCGGGGCACAGCAGGCAGGGGAGCCGCTGCGCATTTTCACGGCGGGCGGCGACGGCACCTTCAACGAGGCCCTCACCGGGGCCTATGGCTTTGCAGGCACCGCCGTGGGCTGCCTGCCCTATGGTAGCGGCAATGACTTTCTGCGCACCTTTGGCACACGGGAGGAGTTTCTGGACCTGGATGCTCAACTGGCGGGCGGGGCGGTGCCCATCGACCTGATGCAGACCAACCTCGGCTTGTCGGCCACCATCTGTGCTGCCGGGCTGGACGCGCAGGTGGCCTACGGCATCCCCAAATTCCGGCGCATCCCGCTGTGCGGCGGGGAGGTGTCCTATCTGCTGTCCATTGTGGAGCAGCTGTGCGGGCACATCGGCCGCCGGGTGGAGTACACCATCGACGGTGAGACCTTTGCGGTGGACTGTCTGATGTGTGCCATCTGCAACGGCCGCACCTACGGCGGCGGTTTCTGCGCCGGGCCGGAGGCGCAGCCGGATGATGGCTGGCTGGATGTGTTCATCGTGCGCAAGGTGGGGCGCTTGACCATCGCAAAGCTGCTGAGCATGTACAAGAACGGCCGCCATTTCCAGAACGGGCAGCTGGTGGAAGCGGCAAAGCCCTATTTCATCTACCGCCGGGCCAAGGCTGTGACCCTGCGCGCCGCCGATGGACGCGGGCCCATCATTGCCACAGCGGACGGCGAATGTGCCCCCTGCGAGCAGGTGCGCGTGGAGGTGCAGCCGCTGGCCGGACGGGTCTGGCTGCCAAAGGCTGCTTACCACAGATTCGTGGAGCAGAAAACCGCCGCAAGTGCTGAATGATCGCAAAAACGAGAGCTTTGCCGGGAAGGCAGAGCTCTTTCTTTTTGCGTTGTCCGGTCTGATTTTTTCACTGTCACAAAATGTTAATAAAAAACATTCTAAAAAGTCTTGATTTTTTCAGGCAAGATGAGTACAATACACTTAGCACTCAGAGAAAAGGAGTGCTAAACAGCCCGGCGCGGTGAACACGAACCCTGCCGGGTGCAGCAAAGTTTTAAATTATATTTTCTATAGGAGGGCAAGAACTATGAAGATCATTCCTCTTGCAGACCGCGTTGTTATCAAGACTGTTGAGGTTGAGGAGACCACCAAGGGCGGTCTGATCCTGACCGGCAGTGCCAAGGAGAAGCCCCAGGTGGCGCAGGTCATCGCAGTGGGCCCCGGCGGCGTTGTGGATGGCAAGGAAGTCAAAATGACCGTCAAGGTCGGCGACAAGGTGCTCACCAGCAAATATTCCGGCACCGAGGTCAAAGTGGATGGCGAGGAGTGCACCATCGTGCGCCAGAGCGACATCCTGGCCGTCGTGGAAGACTGAGCGGTTCCCCCTATTTCTGGAAAAATGCAGCTTTAAAAGGAGCGATAGATTATGGCAAAGCAGATCAAGCAGGGCGAGGACGCCCGCAAGGCACTGTGTGCCGGTATTGATACCCTGGCAAATACCGTCAAGATCACCCTGGGCCCCAAGGGCCGCAATGTGGTGCTGGGCAAAAAGTTTGGTGCCCCTGTCATCACCAACGATGGCGTGACCATTGCCAAGGAGATCGAGCTGAAGGACGAGTTCGAGAACATGGGTGCACAGCTGGTGCGTGAAGTGGCCACTAAGACCAACGACGCCGCAGGCGACGGCACCACCACCGCAACCGTGCTGGCACAGGCCATGGTCACCGAGGGCATGAAGAATGTCACCGCCGGTGCCAACCCCATGGATATCCGCCGCGGCATGAGCAAGGCCGTTGCCAAGGCCGTTGAGACCATCAAGGCTCACAGCCAGAAGGTGAAGGACAGCAACGATATCGCCCGCGTCGGCACCATTTCTGCCGGCGACCCGGAGATCGGCCGTCTGATCGCCGAGGCTATGGAAAAGGTCACCTCCGATGGCGTCATCACCATTGAGGAGAACAAGACCACCGCTGAGACCTACAACGAGATCGTGGAAGGCATGCAGTTCGACCGCGGTTACCTGACCCCGTATATGGTCACCGATACCGACAAGATGGAGGCTGCTCTGGACAACGCCGCCATCCTGATCACCGATAAGAAGATCAGCGTCATCCAGGATCTGGTCCCCCTGCTGGAGCAGGTGATGCAGAACGGCATGAAGCTGCTGATCGTGGCTGAGGACATCGAGGGCGAGGCTCTGTCCACCCTGATCGTCAACCGTCTGCGTGGCACCCTGAATGTGGTGGCTGTCAAGGCTCCCGGCTTCGGCGACCGCCGCAAGGAGATGCTGCAGGATATCGCCATCCTGACCGGTGGCACTGTGGTGTCCTCTGATCTGGGCTACGAGCTGAAGGACGCTACCGTCCAGATGCTGGGCCATGCCCGTCAGGTCAAGGTCACCAAGGAGAACACCACCATTGTGGGCGGTGCAGGCGACAAGGATGCCATTGCAGCCCGCATTGCACAGATCCGCAGCCAGATCGAGGCCGCTACCAGCGACTTCGACCGCGAGAAGCTGCAGGAGCGTCTGGCCAAGCTGGCCGGCGGTGTGGCCGTCATTAAGGTCGGTGCTGCTACCGAAGTTGAGATGAAGGACAAGAAGCTGCGCATCGAGGATGCCCTGAATGCAACCAAGGCTGCTGTGCAGGAAGGCGTCGTGGCCGGCGGCGGTACCGCTCCCATCAACGCCATCCCCGCTGTGCGTGAGCTGTGCGACAGCCTGGAAGGCGACGAGCGCACCGGTGCCAAGATCGTGCTGAAGGCTCTGGAGGCTCCTCTGCGCCAGATCGCAAAGAACGCCGGCCTGGAGGGCAGCGTCATCATCGACAAGATCATTTCTGCCAACAAGCCCAACTATGGCTTCGACGCGCAGAACGAGGTCTATGTGGATGACATGATCGCCGCCGGCATCGTGGACCCCACCAAGGTCACCCGCTCCGCTCTGGAGAACGCAGCATCCGTTGCTGAGATGGTGCTCACCACCGAGAGCCTGGTGGCAGATCTGCCGGAACCCCCGGCCCCTGCTGCACCTGCCGGTGATATGGGCGGTATGGGCGGCATGTACTAAGCCGCAAAAGCGCTCTTATAAAAGTGCCTTAGGGAGGCAGAACTTCTTCGGAGGTTCTGCCTCTCTTTTTGTATAGCCTGGGTCTCCGTTGCCCACGCTATGCCAAAGGGGGCGTGTCCATGTCCGGGCGGAGGGTGCTGGCGCTGTATGCGGCGTTGTTGTTCGGCTTTGCCGGAGTGCTGTGCAGGCTGTTTTATTTGGCGTCCCGCACGGATTATGCAGCCCGTGCGGCGGCACAGAGCACGGTCACGCTGGAACTGCCAGCCCGGCGCGGCGGCTTTTACGACTGCATGGGCCTGCCACTCACCGGGCTGGAAAAACGCTGGCTGGCTCTCTGCTTTCCGGGGCAGGAAAATTATACCCGCCTGTACGCCTGCACCGACACCGCCGGACAGGAACTGCTGTACCGCAGCCGCAGCCGGGCGGCTCCATTTCTCGTGGAGGTGGACCGGGACATGACGGCGCTGGGCATTCCATGCTATGCGGCATCCCGGCGGTATGCAGCCGCACCGCTGTGCCCGCAGCTGCTGGGGTATCTGGACGGTGAGGGCCACGGTGCTGCCGGGCTGGAAAAAGCACTGGACGCGCTGCTCACCGGCAGCGGGGCACGGGACACCCTGCTGTGCCCGGTGACCGCGCAGGGCACCCTGCGCACCGGGGAGCAGGTGCAGCATCTGCAGGCGGACAGCGGAGCGGTGGGGGTCCGCCTGACCCTCTCCCGTTCTGTCCAGCGGGCGGCCGAGGCGGTGGCGGCGCAGACCATGACCACCGGCTGCATTCTGGTGCTGGACGTCCGCACGGCAGCCCTGCGGGCCTGCGTCAGTGTGCCGGGTTTTGACCCGGCTGACCCGGCGGCCAGTCTGGAAGCGCCGGACAGCCCCTTTTTAAACCGGGCCTTGCAGGCGTATGCGGTGGGGTCGGTGTTCAAGCCGGTGCTGGCAGCGGCGGCGCTGGAAGCCGGCCTTGCGCCGGAGTACGACTGCAACGGCGCGGTGGTGGTGGACGGGCAGATCTTCCGCTGCGCAGGCGGTGTGCCGCACGGCGAAGTGGACCTTTCGGCCGCATTGGCAAAGAGCTGCAACGGCTATTTTATCCGGTTGGGGCAGCAGCTGGGAGCACAGGCTCTTTTGCAGCAGGCGCAGGCGCTGGGCTTCGGACGGAGCATCGGGCTGGCGGAGGGCCTTATCGCCCAGAGCGGAGCCCTGCCGGGAGCCGAGGAACTGGCCCAGAGCGGGCAGCTGGCCAATTTCAGCTTCGGGCAGGGCAGCCTGCTGGCAACGCCGTTGCAAGTGGCCGCCATGATGAACACCATCGCAAACGGCGGTGTTTACCGTGCGCCGTGCCTGCTGGACTGTGTGCTGGATGAAACATCCGGGGAAGAGCTGTCGGCCTTTGCCCGCCCGCAGGCAGAACGGGTGCTCACGGAGCAGACCGCAGCGGCTCTGCGCACCATGCTGGAGCAGACGGTGGCCGAGGGCACGGCACAGGATGCTTCCGGCCTGCCCGGCGGGGCGGCGGGCAAGACCGGTACCGCCCAGACCGGGCAGTTCACGGCCGAAGGAAAAGAGCGCAAGAACCTGTGGTTCGCGGGGCTTTACCCGGCCGAGGATCCGCAATACACCATCGTGGTCTTGCAGGACGGACAGACGCAGGCGGCGGTCTCCAGCGCGGCGGTGTTTGCACAGCTGTGCACGGCACTGCACTGGTTGGGATAAATGCGGAATTGTGCTTGCTTTTTTGCAGATGGTATGATACTATATAGTCGTATTTTTGCGTGGTTTTCCCATTCAATTTGAATAAAGGAGCGTTTCAATCCATGTCTGTTATCGAAATCGTTGGCGGCGCGATCCTGCTGGTCGCTTCGCTGGTCATCGTGTTCCTCACCCTCATGCAGCACACCCACGGCCAGGGCCTTTCCGGTGCCATCAACGGCAGTGCAGGCGGTGCCAACAACGCACGCCTGACCCCGGCTGACCAGATGCTGGCCAAGGTGACCCGCATTGCCGGTGTCGTCTTTTTCGTGGTGGCAATTCTGGCTTGCCTGTTCACCGGCCGTCTGGCAGGTTGATGCACCCCATGCAGCCCCGTGCTCTGACGGGGCTGTTTTTCTGTGTAAAACCGACATAGTTGAGTAAAAAAGTGTGGGCAGCTGTCTTTTCGGGCTGCCGCAGCAGGGTGGGCAGCAATGCCCGGAACTGGCAGGGCTGCAGCCCGACGGAGGCCGCAGCCAGGAAGAGCAAGGAGAAAAATATTATGGCAATGCGCGATAAAATTGAGCACGCGATCCAGAATCAGCCGTGCACCGTGAAGGACCTCAAGTCAAAGTTCGGCGGGGACCGTGGCTCGGACCGCAAGGTGATGGAGGCCGTGGACCAGCTGGTGCACGAGGCTGTGATCTGCCAGCGGCAGGGCGTTTTCTTTACGGTGCGTTCCGGCCGCGCCGACAAGGCCCTGCTGTGCAAGGTGGTCAAGCTGGGCAAGAACTTTGCTTTTGTCATGCTGGAGGACGGCACCAGCGATATCTTCATCCCGGGCCGCTTCACCCGCGGTGCCATGCCCGGTGACAAGGTGCTGGTGGAAAAGTTTGAGCATCCCCGTGTGGAGGGCAGCGACGAGGGCGAGATCCTGGCCGTGCTGGAAGAAAAGAACGATCTGGTGGGCACCGTCCGCCGTGTGGAGGGCATGCTGAAGTTCGTGCCCGATGACTGCCCCGCCATCTCCATGCGGATGATGCGCGACTGCGAGGGCGGTGCCAAGGACGGCGACAAGGTGGCTGTGGAGATCCTGCAGCGCGGCAACCGGCAGGAAGATCACCGCGTGGGCGTGGCCATGCGCTTTGGCAGCTCCGACGAGGCCAAGCGCTGCGCCAAGGCTCTGCTCTATGCGCAGGACATCCGCAGCCGTTTCCCGGATAAGGTCCGCGAAGAGGCCAAGAAGCTGGAAAACGCCGAGGTGACCGAGGCCGACTGTGAGGGCCGCATGGATCTGCGCGCTCTGCCCATCTTCACCATCGACAGCGCTGAGACCAAGGACATCGACGACGCCATCAGCCTGACCAAGACGTCGGAGGGCGGCTTTGAGCTGGGCGTGCATATTGCGGATGTGTCTCACTACGTCAAGCCCGGCAGTGAGCTGGACAACGAAGCCTTTCACCGTGCCACCAGCGTGTACTATGCCGACCAGGTGGTGCCCATGCTGCCCAAGCAGCTGTCCAACGGCATCTGCAGCCTGAACGAGGGCGTGCTGCGCCTGGCCTTCTCCTGCCTGATGCGTCTGGACAAGGACGGCAACCTGACCGACTACCGCTTTGTCAAGTCGGTCATCCGCAGCCGTGTCAAGGGCGTGTACTCCGAGATCAACGCCCTGCTGGCCGGCAGTGCCGACGACGAGCTCAAGGGCAAGTACCACGAGGTTCTGGCTCAGCTGCCCGCCATGAAGGAGCTGTACGGCCACCGTGCCCGCCTGCGCAAGGAGCGCGGATGCATGGACATCGAGAGCGGTGAAGTCAAGCTGATCCTCGACGAGAATGGCCACTGCATCGACGTGAAGAAGCGCACCTCCGGCGAGAGCGAAGCCATGATCGAGGAGTTCATGTTGCTGGCCAACCAGTGCGCCGCCCACTTTGCCCGGGTCAAGCAGATCCCCTTTGTGTACCGCGTGCACGAGGAACCCAACGCCGAAAAGCTGGAGCGTCTGCATGCTCTGCTGCAGGCCTGCGGCATTAACGACCACTTTGCCAAGGAGGTGCCCACCCCCAAGGAGCTGAGCGCCATTCTGGAGGGCGTGCGCGGCGGCCCGTATGAGCAGATCATCAACACCGGTATGCTGCGCTGCATGTCCAAGGCTCTGTACGAGGAAAAGCCCAAGGGTCACTACGGTCTGGTGCTGCAGGACTATGCCCACTTTACCAGCCCCATCCGCCGCTATCCGGACCTGGCCATCCACCGCATCATGACCGCGCAGCTCAAGGGCACCGACAAGGACACCATGATCCTGCGCTACACCGATTTTGCGGAGCGGGCCAGCAAGCAGGCCAGCGAGCGCGAAGTCATCGCCATGCAGATCGAGCGCAAGGCCGAGGACTGCTACAAGGCCGAGTATGCCCGCCGCCATCTGGGCGAGAGCTACGAGGGCCGCATTTCCGGCGTGACCCAACGCGGTCTGTTCATTGAACTGGAGAACGGCGTGGAGGGCTTTGTACCGGCTTCCAGCCTGACCCCCTCCGGCACGATGCTCACCGAGGGTGTGCGCCTGTCCGACCCCGTCTCCGGCAGGAACTGGAGCCTGGGCGATACCATGATGATCACCATCGTGCGTTCCGACGTCAATCTGGGCAAGATTGACTTTGAGGTGGCCCAGCCCACCGCAAAATAAAACAAACGCCTGCAAAAGCGGAATGACAGCGGTCATTCCGCTTTTTTTTGTCACAATTTGTACGCATTTCCAACAAAACGGGACAGTTGTCTAAATTTTATACAGGGGGCAGAGTTTGTTTGTTGTTCTGCGGGCCAAGGCAGGGTATACTGTTGCCATAGAGAGCAGCATTGAACTGCTGTAAGAAAGAAAAAAGCGAAGCAAGGAGGCTTTTCCATGTACTATTCCAGTGGCAACTACGAAGCATTTGCACGTCCCAAAAAGCCGGAGGGCGTTGATCATAAATCCGCATATATCGTCGGTTCCGGCCTGGCAGCCCTGACCGCAGCCTGCTATCTGGTGCGTGACGGCCAGATGAAGGGCGAGCATGTCCATGTGTTCGAGAAGGAGGCCCTGCCCGGCGGTGCCTGCGACGGCTACAAGTACAGCATCGGCTACGTCATGCGCGGCGGTCGTGAGATGGACAACCATTTTGAGGTCATGTGGGACCTGCTGCACTCCATCCCTTCGCTGGAGACCGAGGGTGCCAGCGTGCTGGATGAGTATTACTGGCTGAACAAGGAGGACCCCAACTTCTCCCTTTGCCGTGCTACCGTGGAGCAGGGCAAGGACGCCCACACCGACGGCAAGTTCGGCCTGTCCGACAAGGGCGCTATGGAGATCATGAAGCTGTTCTTCACCCCGGACGAGCAGCTGCAGGACAAGAAGATCACCGACTTCTTTGACGATGAGGTGCTGAATTCCAACTTCTGGCTGTACTGGCGCACCATGTTCGCCTTTGAGAACTGGCACAGCGCACTGGAAATGAAGCTGTATATCAAGCGCTATATCCACCACATCGGCGGCCTGCCGGACTTTACCGCCCTGCGCTTCACCCGCTACAACCAGTATGAGTCCATCATCCTGCCCATGATCGAGTACCTGAAGGGCTTTGGCGTGCAGTTCCACTACGACACCAAGGTCACGGACGTCAAGTTCGACATTCAGGGCAGCCGCAAGATGGCAAGCTCGGTCACCGTGGAGCACGCAGGCGAGGTGTCCAACATCGACCTGACCGAGAACGATCTGCTGTTCATCACCAACGGCGGCTGCGTCGAGAGCTGCACCGTGGGTGCCCAGGACAAGGCAGCCAGTTTCGACCCCACCATCAAGCCGGGCAACGGCTGGGATCTGTGGAAGAAGATCGCCGCACAGGACCCGTCCTTCGGCCACCCCGAAAAGTTCTGCTCGGATCCGGAGCTGTCCAACTGGGAGAGCGCCACCATCACCACCCTGGATGACAAGATCCCGCAGTATATCCAGAAGATCTGCAAGCGCGATCCCTTCAGCGGTCACACCGTCACCGGCGGCATCGTTACGGTCAAGGACTCCAGCTGGCTGCTCAGCTGGACGCTGAACCGTCAGCAGCAGTTCCGCGATCAACCCAAGGATCAGCTGTGTGTCTGGGTCTACGGCCTGTTCAGCGACAAGCCCGGCGATTATGTCAAAAAGCCCATGCGCGACTGCACCGGCAAGGAGATCTGCATGGAGTGGCTGTACCACATCGGCGTGCCCACCGACCAGATCGAAGAGCTGGCAGAGCACAGCGCCAACACCGTGCCGGTGATGATGCCCTATATTGACGCTTTCTTCATGCCCCGTGCCATGGGCGACCGCCCCGACATCGTGCCGGAGGGCGCTGTGAACTTTGCCTTCCTGGGCCAGTTTGCGGAGACCAAGCGCGATACCATTTTCACCACCGAGTACTCCATGCGCACCGGTATGGAGGCCGTGTACACCCTGCTGAACGTGGACCGCGGTGTGCCCGAGGTCTGGGGCAGCACCTACGACGTGCGTGACCTGCTGAATGCAACGGTCAAGCTGCGCGACGGCAAGAAGATCACCGACATGGACCTGCCGCTCATCCCGCGTCTGGCCCTGAAGGAAGCTTTGAAGAAAATCGAGGGCACCGACCTTGAGAAGATCCTCAAGGAATACAACGCCATTTAAGACCCCCTTTCTCCGGCCTTTTTAAACGGATGGGAACGCCCCTGCATGCTGAGACGGCTGCAGGGGCGTTCTCTTTTTTGTACGGCGATGATGCACAATGCAAGAAAAACGGCTGATATGGGAAGAAAAATTGAACAAAACGGCATGTTTTGTCTTGCTCTTGGCGCGGTTCTGTGTTATGCTTGAACCAGTCAGGGGCAGGGGAGAGCCTGCCCCATCAAATGCCAGAAAAAGAGGAGGTCGTTTTCCTGTGAAACATCTTATCTCCCGCCGCAATTTCCTGAAGGCCGCCGGTGTCACTACCGCTGCCGCCGCCATGGCCGTCGGGGCCCCGGCTGCGTCTGCCTGCTGGACCGGTGAAAAATCCGAGGTCACCATCCTGTACACCAACGACGTGCACACTTACATCGACAAGCAGGCCCCGGAGCTCACCTATGCGGCCATTGCCGCCCTGAAGCAGAGCTATCAGAACGCAGGCAAAAAGGTCCTGCTGGTGGACGCCGGTGACCATGTGCAGGGCACCGCTTACGGCTCCATGGACCAGGGTGCTTCCATCATTGAGCTGATGAACGCCGCCGGTTACGATGCCGCTACTCCTGGCAACCATGAGTTCGACTATGGCATGGACCGCGCCAAAGAGCTCATGCGGGATGCCGACTTCCCGTACCTGTCCTGCAACTGGGTGGACCTGCGCACCAATCTGCGGGTGCTGCCGGAAATCAAGGTGTTCGTGCGCGGTGGTGTGCGCATTGCCTTTGTGGGCATCACCACGCCCGAGACGTTTACCAAGTCCACCCCGGCCTACTTCATGAACAAGGCCCAGACCAAGTACATCTACGATATCCTGGGCGGCGAGGACGGCCAGAAGCTCTACAGCGCCGTGCAGAAGGCCGTTGACAAGGCGAAGTGCCTGGCCGATGTGGTCATCGGCTTGGGCCACTTGGGCGTGGACCCCTCGTCCTCTCCCTGGACCAGCGAAGAGGTCATTGCCCACACCACTGGTTTTGATGCCTTCATCGACGGCCACTCCCACACGGTGATGGAGAATAAGCAGGTGGCGGACGCTTCCGGCAGACTGGTCACCCTGACCCAGACCGGCTCCTACTTTGCCAATGTGGGCGAGATGACCATTGCCCCGGACGGCACCATCTCCACCCGGCTGGTGTCCACCTACGATCAAGAGGATGTCGCCGTGGCAGCAGAGCAGGCCGCATGGGTCAGCTCCGTGGACGAGATGCTGGGCGAGAAGATCGCCGTGGCCGATACCAAGTTTTACATCACCGACCCTGCTACAGGCAAACGCCGCATCCGCTCCGGCGAGACCAACCTGGGCGACTTTGTGGCCGACGGCATCTACACCTACTTCAATGAGGTGGAGCAGCTGCACTGTGACATCGCCATCATGAACGGCGGCGGCATCCGCTCGGACGAGGACGCCGGGTACTGGACCTTCAAGACCTGCAAGCAGGTCAGCCCCTTTGGCAACGTGGCCTGCCTGATGTCGGTGACCGGCAAGCAGATCCGGGACGCACTGGAGTTTGCAGCCCGCTTTGCCGGTGCAGAGGGCAAGGAGAACGGCGGCTTCCTGCAGGTTGCCGGTGCGACCTATGAGATCCACACCGACATCCCCAACACCGTGCAGACCGACGACAAGAACGTCTGGATCGGCAGTGCCACCGGCACGCCTCGTGTGCAGAACGTGAAGATCTACGATCGTCACACCGGCACCTACGAGCCTCTGGACCCGGCCAAGACTTATGCTCTGGCCGGCATGAACTACACCCTGCGCAATCTGGGCGATGGCTTTGCCATGTTTGACGGTGCCGAGCTCATCAAGGACTATGTGTCGGAAGATTACCTTGTCATGTCCACCTACGCCATGACCTTTGGCGGTGTGGACGCAGAGGGTCTGCCGCACCTTTCCAGCGCCAACAGTGTGCTGGCAGAGTACCCCGGCTACCTGCTGGACTACGAGAATCCCTACGGTGCAGGCCGCATCAGCATCCTGTAAGATGATTCAGCCCGCTGGCTGACAAACGAAAAAAGCACCCGCACTGCATCTCCCAAGAAAAGGGAATGCGGTGCGGGTGTTTGATTTGCCCAAAGACCTTTGGTACAGTGCGGTGTGTTCACTGCGTGAAATCGGCAGAAACCAAAACAGAAAAGCCACCCGATTGTTCATCGGATGGCTTTGTTCTGGTTGGGGATGAGAGAATCGAACTCCCACAAGTAGAGTCAGAGTCTACCGCACTACCACTATGCACACTACCACTATGCAAATCCCCATCATTTGGTTCGCGTTTTGCAGTGTGAACCGCTCAACGTGTGCTATTATACCCGCAAATGCGGTGCTTGTCAAGCCTGTTTTTGAAAAAAATTGCACTTTTTTGGAAAGAGACGCAGCAGCGTGAAAGATGCCTGTAAATATCTGCGCCATAAAATTATTTTCAGGAAACAGTTGACATGCTTTACGGGGGGGGGGTATACTTGCGCAAAGGGCTTTCAATAGAAGGCGACTATATTTTGGGGTTATTGAAAAGGATGGTGTCACAATGCAAACTGCGGAACTCAAAGAGTATCTTGGCATGTGCGTAGACCTGGAAAAACAGGTCTATACACAAGATCGGATGGTTGCAACGCTGAAAAACAGCATTTCTTCCATGAACGGGGAAAAGACTGTTTATCAGGTGCCGGAAGAAGAAATAAACGATCAGACTTGGGGAAAATGGTTCCTACATAGTCTGCCGTTTATTGTTATAGTTGCTATTGCTATTTATGGTGGCATTTATGTTATGGAGCGCGGTGGCCCCTTTATGGGTCTGATGATGTGGGGCGGAGGAGCCGTATTTGCATGGCTTGATACCGTGTTTGTGCGGTTCCCGCCATCTGCAGAAGAAAAAATGCAAGCTAAAAAAGAGTATGATGACGCGCTGGTAGAGTATTGCAAGGCAACCGACGAAGAAGAAAAACGCGTTGCCCGGCAGCTCCGGAAGCGTGCATTGCTTCAGAGCCAGCTTAAGTCTTTGCAGGCAGCAAACCGCCAGACGAAGGAAAATTTGCAGAAACTTTATAACTATAATATTATCCATCCGAAATACCGTGGCCTGATCCCGGTGTGTTCTCTGTACGGCTACTTTGATACCGGTGTGTGCACCCAGCTGGAGGGCCACGAGGGCGCATATAACAAATACGATACCGAGAGCCGTCTGGATTACATCATCTGCCAGTTGGATGAAGTCATCCGCCATCTGGAAGATATCAAGAATAATCAATATCAACTGTATGCGGCAATCAAGGAGTCCAACAGGAAGTACGATAAGCTGATTCAAAACACCCAGAATGTCATGAATCAACTGAACGGCATCCAGGCCCAGGGGGCAGAGCTGAACTCCCGCATTGCACAGCTGCAGACCACCTCCGACCTGACCCTTTACGAAAACGCCTGCAGCCATCAGGAACTTTCCTATCTGCACCGCATGGCAGAGTGGGGCTACTGAGCCACCGCCGACCCATAAAACAAGCCGCCCATGGGGGGACAAAACGTCCTGCCCGTGGGCGGCTCTCTTTTTATTTATTCTGCTGCACGTTCCCAGAAATCCTTCAATGCTGTTTCCAGTGCATCGGCGCTCTGCAGATATTGCAGATGCCGCCAGTGGGGCGGGAACAGCCGCTGATAGTCCGGCTTTGCAAAGCGGTCATCCAGCAGCAGCACCACGCCCTTGTCCTCCGGGGTGCGGATGACCCGTCCGGCGGCCTGCAGGACCTTGTTCATGCCGGGATAGCGGTAGGCGTAATCGAACCCGGCCCCGTTCTGGGCGTCGTAGTAGCGGCGCAGCATCTCCTGCCGGGGATTCACCTGCGGCAGCCCCACGCCCACGATGGCACAGCCGATGAGCCGGTCGCCGGCAAGGTCTACGCCCTCGCCAAAGATGCCGCCCATGACTGCAAAGCCCAGCAGGGTATGGGCAGGGTCTGGCTCAAATCGTGCCAGAAAAGCGGCGCGGGCGGCGTCATCCAGTCCGCTTTCCTGCACAAGGGTGGAAATACCCGGATAGCGGGCGGCAAAATCTTCCTGCACCTGCCGCAGATAGGCGTAGCTGGGAAAGAACGCCAGGTAGTTGCCCACCCGGCTCTGCGCCAGCCGGGCCAGTGCATCCGACACGCTCTGTACGCTGCGCTCCCGGTCACGGTAGCGGGTGGAGATGCCCGGCAGGCAGAACAGCCCCAGGTTCCCGGCGGGGAACGGGCTTTCCAGCGCCACAGCCCGGGCGTCGGCACAGCCCAGCACGCTGCGGTAGTAGGCGGGCGGGGTGAGGGTGGCGCTGAACAGCGCGGCACTGCGCCCGGTGGAAAGGCTGGCATCCACAAAGGGGGCCGGGTCCAGACAGAGCAGCTGCAATTCCAGCTCGCTGCCGCGGGCGGTGAGCTGGGTCACAAAGTGGCTGTCGTACCGTTCGGCAGCCCGCACCAGATCCTGTACCGCAAAATAAAGCTCCAGCATCTGCGGGTGGGCGTCGGCTTCCGGGTTGTCTTCCAGCCAGGCCTGCAAAGGGGCCTGCACCGCCCGCAGGGGCGTCAGCAGTGCAGCGGGCAGCTCCTGCAAAAACACCGTGCCGTCCTGCGCATACAACGGCTCCGGCAGGGCAAACGCCGGGGCATCCGATTCCGGCAGAAGGCTAGTCTGGGCCGGTTCGCCGGGGGCGTCCTCTGCGTGCCTGCGGGGTGCCAGACGCACACAGGCCTGCCGCGCCTCCCGCATGGCCTTGTCGGCCTTGGTCAGGGCGGTTTTCAGGGCACTTTTGCCCTTGCCAAGCGTGCGTTTTGCGTCGGTCAGGCTGCTCTTGCAGAAGCGGGCCGAGTACATGGCGCGGGCGCGGTCGGGCAGATTGTGTGCCTCGTCGATCAGGAACAGCCAGTCGCCGGAGGTGTCGAAGAAACGCTTCAGGTGCACCACCGGGTCAAACAAATAGTTGTAGTCCCCGATCACAACATCGCACCATTCGCTCAGGTCCAACCCCAGCTCAAAGGGGCACACGGTGAACTGTCGGGCGGTGTCGGCCAGTGCGGCACGGCTGAATTGGCCGCTGCCGTCCAGCAGTGCGGCCAGCGCATTCTTGATGCGGTCGTAGTAGCCGTTTGCATAGGGGCATACCTCCGGCAGGCAGGCCGGATGGCCTTCGGCGTCCGGGTGCAGGCAGGCTTTTTCCTTGGCGGTCAGGGTCACACTGCGCAGGGCAAGGTCGGGCTGTACGGCCCGCAGGCGGGCAATGGCATCCTCGGCGGCGGCCTGTGTGGTGTTGCGGGCGGTGAGGTAAAACAGCTTCTCCCCGCAGCCGCTCCCCATGGCTTTCAGGGCAGGGAAGAGCGCACTCATGGTCTTGCCGATGCCGGTGGGGGCTTGACAGAACAGCCGTGTGCCTTTTTTGGAGGGGGCGGCGGTGCAGGCCCGCCAGACCTCGCCCGCCAGTGCCCGCTGCCCGGGGCGGTAGGCTTCAAACGGGAACCGCATGGCGGTCAGGCTGCCGCTGCGGGTTTCCTGCCATGCAAGCTGACGCTGTGCCCAGGGCAGATACCGGTGCAGGAGTTTGTGCAGGAATTGCTCCAGCTCCTGCCGGGAAAAGTGCCGTACAAAGCGGAGGATCCGGTCGGTGTCGATCTGGTAATAGGTCAGCCGCACATCCACGGCGGGCAGGTTTTCCTGTGCGCTGTAGATGGCTCCGTACACCATGACCTGCGCCCAGTGGCAGGGGTTCATGTCCTCACTGATCTCTTCCTCGGGCACCGCAGTGGTCTTGATCTCGTCAATGGTCACAACGCCGGTTTCATTGGTAAAAATGCCGTCGGCCCGGCCCTCCAGCGTAAAGTGGATGCCGTCGACTGTATAATCGGCGCAGAGGGGCACCTCGGCGGCGTAACCCTCCCCGGCGGCCTTCTGCAGCCTGCGATGGATGCGGGCACCCTCCAGTGCACGGTCAAAACCGGCAAACCGGCTGTCGATGCTGCCGCTGCGCAGCAGAAACTCCACCAGCTGCCGGATGGGCAGACGGATGTCGGACATGATTTCACTTCCCTTATCATAAAGAACTCAGCAATCGGGTGACGGCGCTTCCAGCCCGAACAGCTCCGCGCACCGGGCGGCAGCTTCGTCCACCTGGGCGAAGTCCACGGTGGTACGGTAATAAGTCTCCAGTTCGTCGTGGCAGCTCTTGGCCTGTGCCATCAGGGCGGTGGCCTGCTCCAGCAGTTCGGCAGCCGCCCGCTCGTTGAACCGCAGCCGGGCGCGGTAGCCCGCCAGATTTTCCCGGTCAAGGAACCGGGTGCACCGCACGGCCTGCATGCCGGGCAGCTGCACCGGGTGCCACCGGTTGTCGGTGAGGAAGGCCAGCCGCAGCTCCGGGATCAGGATGTGGTCGATCTTATCCTCCGGGTGCATGGCACAGGGGCAGGTGATGATGTGATAGCCCCGGGCCAGTGCCTCGGCACGGATCAGCTCCAGCAGCAGGCGCGACACGGCACCATATTCGTCCCGGAACACGATGAACCGGTCGGCCAGCGCCTGCGCGGTGTGCTGGTAGAACACCTCACCCTTTGGGGTCACGGCCGAGAGCAGCCGCAGCTCTTCGCGGGCGGTGTTCTCGGTGCGGGGCAGCAGCCGGGTGCACAATCGCTTGACATAGCGGCGCACTTTTTCAAAGTTGGCGCTGCAGGCCTCGGCCCGGCGGCTGTCCAGCAGCAGGCTCCCGGCAGAAGCGACATACCGCGCAGCCCGCGCCCGCAGCGCAGCGTTGCGGGCAAACAGCGCCTTGACCTCTTCAGCATGGGGGCGCAGGGCGTCGGCCTGAATGGTATGGTACAGGCTCAGCACTACCTCGTCGGCACCGGGCGCATCCGGCTCTATGGTGTGGGGCGCGGTGGCATCTACGATGGCCCGGCGCTGCCGAACAAAGATCACGCCGTCAAAGCTGTCAGGGTCGCTGGCGCAGTGGATGCACTCCACCGGTTCACCCTGCTGGATGGCCCGGCGGGCCAGCTGCTTCATCAGGGTGGACTTGCCGCAGCCAGGCCCGCTTTTGATCAGCACCATCTGCATGCCGGGTTCCCGGCGCAGCGGCTCAAAATAGCCCTTGAACCCGGCGGGGGTGGTGGCCCCCAGAAAGAAATCGACCCGGTCAAACGAAACACGCTGCATAAAAAACACCTCGCTTTTGCTTTAGAATATGCAAAAAAGAGGCGTGGGGTGAATGAAAATGGAACCCTCTCAGTCATCGCTGCGCGATGCCAGCTCTCCCGAAGAACGAGCTTTTCGCCATCTGGCTGTTACGCTGCCAAAACCTCCCCCCTTCGGGGGAGGTGGATGCGAACGAAGTGAGCAGACGGAGAGGATGATTCATTCATAGGTATGCTCACACACTTCGTGGATCTTGTCCCGCAGAGCCACAAAGTCGGCAAAGGCATTGGGCTTGTTCTGCGGGCCGCGCAGCAGGGCGGCCGGGTGGAAGGTGCCCATGAACAGGATGCCGTTCTTCTCAATGAACTGCCCGTGCTCCTTGGTCACCGAAAAGTCGGACCGGATCATCCGCTGGGCGGCGATGCGGCCCAGGCACACCACGATCTTGGGCCGCAGCAGGCGGAACTGCTCCCGCAGCCAGGGCATGCAGGCCTCGCTCTCGGCGGGCAGAGGGTCACGGTTCTGGGGCGGGCGGCACTTGACGATGTTGGCAATGTAGCAGTTCTTTTCCCGGTCCAGGTCGATGGCGAACAGATACTTGTCCAGCAGCTGACCGCTGCGGCCCACAAAGGGCAGGCCCTGCTCGTCCTCGCTCTGGCCGGGGCCCTCGCCCACAAACAGCACTTCGGCGTCCGGCACGCCCTGCCCGAACACCACATTCGTGCGGGTCTTGCACAGCTCACAGCGGCTGCAGGCAAGGCAGTCGGCTTTCAGCGTTTCCCAATCCATGGCGGTTCGATCTCCTTCTGAAACAGTATGATATTTTATTCACAATTTGAAACCTGTTTTCTCTTAAATATTAGCACAAAAACACAATTTTGTCTTGAACTTTTTGCCCGGTGTGTTAGAATAAAGAAGAAAGGCATCCTTGTGTCCAACAGACACGGGGTGTGAATTTTGGAAAGTAAATTCGGAGGTAATCACAATGGCTGATATGTTTGCACCGCTGGTAGCACAGCTGAAGGCAAATCCCAAGACGATCGTTTTCACCGAGGGCAATGACCCCCGCATCCTGGAGGCAGCAAGCAAGCTGCTGGCCGAGGGCGTGCTGAAGGTCGTCATGGTGGGCAACGAGGCAGAGTGCAAGGCTGCTGCCGCCGCCGGTAACTTTGATATTTCCGCTGCTGAGATCATTGACCCCGAGAACTACGCCGGTTTTGACGAGATGGTCAACACCATGGTGGAGCTGCGCAAGGGCAAGCAGACCGCTGAGGAGTGCACCGCTCTGCTGAAGAAGTCCAACTACTTCGGCACCATGCTGGTCAAGATGGGCAAGGCTGACTGCCTGCTGGGCGGCGCTACCTACT
>PPYF01544897.1_pt1 | contig 21224 bp, 16 predicted proteins | sample 1559871 | NCBI WGS metagenome assembly PPYF01 (sample SAMN08240021, study PRJNA423297) | Human gut metagenome, whole genome shotgun sequencing project.
TCACCATTCAGCAATATTTATACCATGATTTTACAGTAGAAAAAGGAACCGGAGCCGTTTTGCTCGGAGAAGTCTCCATGTGTAACGACGATGAGAAAGACAATCGCTTTTACGAGCCGGTCGGGCGGTTTCCCACCATTGAAGAAGACGAGCCGGCATATCGGCTGCTTTGCAACGAATATCCACCGGCTCCGCAATAAAATAAATGCTCCCTTTAAGATAAACCGTTTCAAAAATAAAGCTGTAATCTTAAAGCGGAGCTTTTTTGTAAACATCATTTTCTCATCATCTTGTATGGAGGCAAACCAACATATCGCTTTCTCCGCGATTGGCAAATATTCTGTACGAAATGCCCATCTGTTCCCTGTTTTTTTCAATCCGGTCAATTCAGTGCGCAATCTTTTTGTAAGGTCCGCATCCGGGTTCTTTTTAATAATATAAGCGGCTCCTTCCATTCATTTAGCAACGTCGCGATTCAGAAGAAATATTAATATCTCTGTTAATCACATATTTTTTATATGCGTGAAGGAGGGAGCAGTACCTCTTGGTTCGTGCCATAGAAAATATCGCCGTGCCCGCTGATCAATTCCAAAAATTTTTCAAAACGCGCCCAAGTATCGCCGACATCAAATTCATAGCTGTGGCCCCATATGTAAAATATTTTCGGGGATGTCGGAGTAAGTGCGATAAATTCCTCCGCCATTTCCATCATTTTTTCAAAATCCATATGATAAACGCTTGATTTAAAGCGATAAAGATTCTCTTGTAGCTCAAAATTTCCGGAAGATTCGAGCGCCCGCGCGTATTTTACACCTGTGTTCTCCCTGATAATTGCAGCAGTGCGATCGTCGTTATTGATCCCTCCGCATGGATATGCCATTCCCACGACTTCATATCCGCAGAGCTCGGAAAGATTCAGCCGATCCTGTTCTACCTGGCGGATCACTTCTGCTTCGTCTAATTCAGTCAAATTCGGATGAGTGAGCGTATGGACGGCAACTTCATGCCCGTGATAAACGGATTTAACATCCTGCGCGTCTACTTTAAAATGATTTACGCGGATCCCGCCGCCGACATCTAGAATTTCATGCATTCCGAGTTTCTCAGAATTGATATTAAAAGTTGCTTTCAGGGAATATTTATTGAATAAATCAATCAGACGGATATCCTGTGTCACACCATCATCATAACTGAATGTTACAGCTTTCATTTTACCGCAAAACATAAAAGCATCTCCTTTGAAATTTTATTTTAAATTTATATGACATGTAGAATTATAATCAAAAAATTGATATAATACAATAGAAATATGGTTAAAATGAAATTCAATACCAATGAATTTCCGGAAGGCTGTGCGGTGGATATGGATAGACGAGCTCGCAAACATCTGATACTTGTTGCCACGGTTGCTTTGGCAGTTCTGTTATTCTGTGTATTTATCGCAGGATGTAAGGATAAAAACGGTGGCGTGGACGACTCTGAAGGGCCGGAATACATCATCCCCATGAGTGTATCCGCTGAGGAAGACGCTTTCTCTTTGCGCATGATCATTCGTGACTGCACAGCAAGCAGAGTGGTAATGAACGTATATAACGGCAATAAAACCGTCGGAAGTGTACAGCAGGATATCTCAGTCACGAAACAACAGGGAACAAATCTTACGCTAACATTGGACGATTTCAAAGGTAAAATATCCGGCAATGCAAGTGCGGAAGTTATGATATACGGGAAAGCAAATGCAGACGATAAATTGAATGAGAATCCTCTGGACAGAGCGGTTATTCAATTAAAGGATTATGTTGTACAATTGGGTGCTGATACGGTATTTTGTGTCGTTGATGCAATGAACAATAACGAAAAAGCGCGACTTGTAACAGGATATAATATCCTTACGGAACATGAATCTCCTGTTCCCGGCGCAGTTGGCGCAACTGCCGCATTTGAAAAATACGGAATTCCATCTATTTTGTTTGCAGACGGAACAGCAGGAATCGCAGTTAGCGACAAAACTACGGTTTACCCGTCTGGTTCCGTGTTAGCCAGCACCTGGAACACGGAACTGGCGGAAAAAGTCGGCGCGTCATTAGGCCGTGACGCAAGACATTTCAATATTGACATCGTGCTTACCCCCGAACTGAACATTCAACGAGATATCTTAAACGGACAGAATTTTGCATATTATTCAGAAGATCCGCTGCTTACAGGATACATGGGCGCTGCATATATTAACGGAATACAATCGCAAAAAGTAGGCGCATCTGTAAGCTACTTCGCAGCAAGCAACCAGGAAACCGCGCGCGAGACGATCAATGTAAATATTAGTGAGCGCGCTCTTCGTGAAATCTATCTTACGGGTTTTGAAATTGCAGTGAAAAACTCCGCGCCATATACGGTAACAACTTCTTATAATAAAATCAATGGCATTTATTCTTCTGTAAATAAAAATCTGGTTACTACGATCCTGCGGTCGGAATGGGGTTATAAAGGTTTTGTAATGTCGGAATGGGGTGCTTCCGGGGCGATAACGGATCGCGTCCTTGCACAAAATGATCTTTCCATGCCCGGCAGCGATTCTGATGTGGAACTCATTACAAAAGCCATCGACGAAGGGAAAATCACAAAAGAACAGATCGATGTGTGTTGCGCGAATATTTTACGGATCGTCACAAAAACCAATACGTTCAATGGACGGAACGGCGGCGATCTCGACACCGACAGCGGCATAGCAATTTCGAAAGAAGCGGCAGCTGAAGGAATGGTGTTGCTGAAAAACGAAAACGATGTGCTTCCGGCAAGTGGAAAAAATGTGGCGATCTTTGGAAATGCGCAAATTTATACGCGGATCGGCGGCAATGGCGGCAACGCGACAAACGCATTATATGCAGTCAGCTTTCTGGAAGGGTTTGAAAATGCTGGATATACGGTAGATGAAACGTTGAAAAACCTTTATTCGCAGTGCAAAGATGACCCGCAGGGAAACGATGTAGATGAAAATCCTATCGTGGATACGCGGGAGCTTCCCATTTCCTCGGAGAAAGCGGCGCAGGCTGCTGATGATAATGATTTTGCGGTTATCTGTATCTCACGCCAGACGCGGGCCGGCAGAGATCATTACAGCGGCAAGGGAGATTTCTTACTCAATGACAGGGAGACCAGACTGATCGAACGTGTTTCCGAGGCATTCCATGAAAAAGGAAAAAACGTGGTGGTATTGATTAATGCGGGAAACCCAATAGAAGTTGCGTCCTGGCAGGATCAGGTTGATGCAATTCTGTACACAGGGCTTGCAGGGATGGAAACAGGAAATGTCGCGGCCGAAATTGTTTCGGGTAAGATTAATCCGAGTGGAAAACTAACGGCTTCTTTTCCTGTTTATTATTCTGATACGCCGGCATATGGAAATTTTCCAGGAACAGAGGAAAATGTTTATTATTCGGAAGATCTCTATGTGGGATACCGTTTCTATGAAACATTTAAAGTTAAAACAGCATATCCGTTCGGGTACGGTCTTTCTTATACGACATTTGAATATTCCGATGTTTCTGTGTCTTCCAATATTTATACGGATTCTCTGAGTGTCACGGTGAATGTGAAGAATACGGGCGACATGGCCGGAAAAGACGTTGTACAACTTTATATTAAAAAGCCGTATTCCGGAGAAGAGAAAGAGCAGCCGGAGACGATTCTCGCATCGTTTGCCAAAACGGAGCTGATCAATCCCGGTGAGACCAGGAAAGTAACGCTTACGATCAATAATTATTCTATGCGTTCTTATAGCGTAAATAACGCGGACTGGTACGTAGACGCAGGGATGTACTCTGCGTATGTAGCGCCTTCTGTAAAGGACACCGGCGCAGAACAGCTTCGATTTAAATTCCGCGTGGAAAATAGAATCTCATTGCAGAAAGTAACAAACTGCTGTGTCACGCAGGAAAATCTGACGCTTTACACACGTTTCGGCGAAAATGCTTTTGTTCCTCAGAACCAGCGCAGCAGTCTAGCTCTTGGAAAAGTGTTTTCCGCGGATTGCAGCGAATTCGGCTCAGGTCCGGAATATGCTGCGGACGGTGATCTCTCTACGTGGTGGGCCCCAGATCCGGCTTGTGACGGACCGTATCACTGGATTTCTATGGATTTGGGAAAGGTTGTCCGGATTTCAGAAGTGGTGATCCAGTGGAAATCTATTACAAAACCGTATATTATTGAAATCTGCCAGGACGAAGCGGAAGGTTGGACAGAGATCGGACGTTTTACAACCTCTTTTAATAAACAGGAAAGCGTGCTGACGGATACCGATGCACAGTACGTACAGATTCGTGTGGAAACAGGCGGACCGTGTGCCATTTGTGAATTGGAAGTCTACGAATAATTTAACTGTAACAGAAAAGCAAAATTACGATTAATCTGACGTTGTAATAATATTTTTCCTATGGTAAAATGTCTCTATCCGCCATGCTGGCGCGCAACGTGCGTTTTGCCATACAAATTTTATCATATCGTGACGGGATTTTAATATGCCTGCGGCATATAATGCATAATAGAACGAAAGACTTTCGGAGTAAATATGGGCATCATAAAAGACGCAAAATCAATAGCAAAGCGGGACCCTGCAGCGCGGAATGCAGTGGAGGTTTTTTTACTGTACCCAGGGTTGCACGCTTTGATTTACCATAAAATATCGTCTTTTTTCTACCGGCATAAATTGTTCTTCCTGGCCAGATGGGTGTCTCAGATTGCAAATCGGAGGACAGGAATCGAGATTCATCCGGGTGCAAAAATCGGGGAAGGTTTGTTTATAGACCATGGACACGGCGTCGTAATTGGTGAAACGGCTGTGATCGGCAACAACTGTACGATTTATCATCAGGTAACGCTCGGAGGTACGGGGCGACAAAAACATTCCAAACGCCATCCGACGGTAGGCGACAATGTGTTGATCGGGGCGGGTGCCAAGGTGTTGGGCCCAGTGACGATCGGGAAGAATGCAATGATCGGGGCAGGTTCGGTGGTATTGGAGGATGTGCCGGAAAATTCAACTGTTACGGGAATGAAAGCGCGCGTCATCAAGATGGATGGTGAACGTGTAGATCGAGAGCCGGTTGTTGCGCCTTCTATTGCACTGGAACATAATAAAGTGCCGGATCCTGTAGCACAGGAACTTGAAATGATTGAAAAAGAACTTGAAAAGCTGCGGGAGAATAACGATGGAGAAAATAATGATACGATACAGGAGGAAGATTCATGAGGGTTTACAATACGATGACGCGTACAAAGGAAGAGTTCAAGCCAATCAGCAGCGAATGCGTGACGATTTATTCTTGCGGGCCTACTGTGTACAATTACGCGCATATTGGAAATATGAGGACGTACGTTTTTATGGATATACTAAGGCGCGTTCTCAAGCTTAACGGATATAAATTGAAACATGTTATGAATATTACGGATGTAGGACATCTGACCTCGGATGGCGACGAGGGAGAAGATAAAATGGAGAAAGCTGCCAAATCTCAGAAAAAAACGCCATGGGAAATCGCAGAGTATTTTACCGGCGTATTTTTCAAGGATCTGGAGCGGCTCAACATTGAGACACCGGAAATTACGCCAAAAGCAACGGCTCATATCAATGAAATGATTGAATTTGTACAAGAGTTATGCGATAAAGGCTACGGCTATGAGACGAGCGACGGTATCTATTTTGATATTGCAAAATTTCCGCATTACGGACGCTTGTCCCGTGTAAATCTGGAAGACCAGCTTGCGGGGGCCAGTGAACGTGTTGAAATCAATACAGAGAAGCGCCATCCTGCTGATTTTGCGATCTGGAAGAAAGCGCCTAAGGAACATATTATGCAGTGGCCGAGCCCTTGGGGGATGGGATATCCTGGCTGGCATATCGAATGTTCCACAATGTCACGCGAATATCTGGGAGATTGCTTTGATATCCATACGGGCGGTGTGGACCATATTCCGATCCACCATGAAAATGAAATTGCGCAGTCGGAAGCGATTACAGGCAAAAAATCAGTTCATTACTGGATGCACGGGGAATTCCTTCTTGTAGACAATGGAAAAATGTCTAAAAGTCTTGGCAATACTTATACAATTTCGGATTTGATGGAAAAAGGCTATTCGCCGTTGGCATACCGCTATTTCTGTCTAAACGGAAATTATCGCAATAAGCTGAATTTTACCTGGGAAGCTATGGATGCTGCGCAGGTCTCTCTGAATCGGCTGTATGAAGCGCTTGCAAGACATAAAGAAGCCGGAGAAGGAATCCTTCCGGAAAGCACGTTGGCAGAATGGAAAAAAGAATTCACGGATGCGGTTTCGGATGATCTGAATGTACCACTCGGACTTGGAATTTTGTGGAAAGCACTTCGTTATCCAGAGAAAAGCAGATCAATTTACGAATTTGCATTATTTACAGATCGGGTATTGGGACTTTCCATGGAAGAAAACGCAGGTACCATAAAAGAAAGCGATCCGCCTCAGGAAGAAGAAATTTCTTCAGAAGTACGTACACTTGTCGAACAGCGGACAGAAGCAAAGAAACGGAAAGATTTTAATACGGCAGATGCAATCCGGGACCAGCTTAGGGGCATGGGGATTACCCTCATTGATACGAAAGATGGTGTAAAAATCGTAAGAGAATCAAATGCGCGATGAAGAATACGTTTTAGAGGCGAAAAACGGAAATGATATTGCCTGTGAATATATCCTGAATAAGTACAAGCCTATGGTACGGTCGATTTCGCGGGCATATTTTCTGCTTGGCGGTGACAGGGAGGATATTGTACAGGAAGGGATGATCGGCTTATACCGGGCAATTTGTAGTTATGAACTCCCGGATGGCGAAGTATCAGGCCAAGAGAATGCCGGTTTTGCAACGTATGCCAATATTTGTATCAGAAGGCAGATCTATTCAGCGATTAAGGCAGCCTCAAGGCAGAAGCATATGCCTTTAAACGATTATGTATCGCTTAATAGCGAGGAGAATACTTCCTCGATCGAAGCGGCAGGCGGACCGGAATTGCTGGCAGGGCTGATGAATCCGGAAGAAATCATTATCAACCGGGAAGCAACGGAGATTTTACGCAGAAAAATCGAAGGAAAATTAAGTAAATTTGAAAAAGAAGTACTCAAACAATATCTAAATGGCTGTAAATATGAAGAAATCGGCGCGATGCTCGGAAAAGAAAGTAAATCCATAGACAACGCACTGCAAAGGATCAGAAAAAAATTGAAGGAGGTAGGAGCATGAGTTCAGCAGATATTGCTTTTATTAATACATGTAAAGATATATTGGAAAATGGCTCGTGGGTGAAAGAGGAAGGGGTGCGCCCGAAATGGGAAGACGGAACGCCTGCATATACGAAAAAGAAATTCGGCGTTGTAAACAGATATGATCTAGAGAAGGAATTTCCATTGATTACGATCCGCCCGATCAAGCTTTCTGTGGCGGTGGATGAGATCCTCTGGATCTGGCAGAAAAAATCGAACAACATACATGATTTGGGTAGCCATATCTGGGACCTGTGGGCCGATGAAACGGGCTCCATCGGCAAAGCGTACGGATATCAAATGGGAGTCAAACATCAATATAAAGAAGGCATGTTCGATCAGGTGGACCGGGTACTGTATGATCTAAAGTACAATCGATGCAGTAGGAGAATCATGACGAATCTGTACAATTTTGCAGATCTTCATGAAATGGCGCTGTACCCTTGCGCGTACAGCATGACATTTAATGTAACAGATGGCCGCTTATGCGCGATTCTGAATCAGCGATCGCAGGACATGCTGGCGGCAAATGCGTTCAATGTCGCGCAATATTCTGCCCTCGTATATATGCTTGCGCAGGTGTCCGGACTGATTCCGGGAGAATTGGTGCATGTGATCGCAGATGCCCATATTTACGACAGGCATATTCCGATTGTAGAAGAACTGATCCAGCGGCCTGTTTATCCGGCACCCAAGGTTGAACTGGATAAAACAATCACAAATTTTTATGATTTTACGCCAGAAAGCTTCCAAGTAAGCAATTACCGTCATGGGGAGAAAATCGGTAAAATCGAAATGGCGATCTGAGAAAGAGGTTATATATGAATATTATTGTTGCGGTAGATTCTGAATGGGGAATTGGATATAAGGGCGATTTGCTCGCACGGGTAAAGGAAGACCTTCAGAACTTTGCACGTCTTACCACAGGGAAGACAGTAATTCTTGGTTCTAATACACTTGCGACGTTCCCGGGAGGCCGCGTCTTAAAAGACCGGCGGAATATTGTTTTGAACCCGGATCCAGAATACGCACCAACCGGTGCGGTTGTTGTACATTCACTGGAAGAATTGTTTGCAAAGTTGGAAGAATTAAAGAGGGATGGTTTGTGTTCGGAGGATATTTTCGTAATCGGAGGCGCGAGTGTGTACAGACAGCTGTTACCGTATTGTGACAGAGCATATATTACAGAATTTCGCCGTTCTTTTGATAAGGACGTATGGTTCCCGAATCTGGATGAACTGCCGGAATGGCATCTTATAGTAACGAGTGAGCTACATACCGGAAAATACCGCGGAGCCGGGGGCGTGGAAGGCGAAATATCTTTTGTATTTAAAGAATATAAAAAAGACGAAACGGTTTTGCCTGCTTAAAACTACAAAACTGCCATAAAAATGACAACATGATTTGGTACACTGTCAATGATGACGGATGTACCGTTTTTTATATCGTGTTCTATCGAAGTGCACCAAAATTTTGTAAGTAAGGTAGGAAATCGGGATGAAAAGAAAATTTTATCGGACCATCGCAGGGATGGCGATTCTATCCATGATCGCATTGACGCTGACGGGATGTAATCATAGTGAAGGAAACAATCAGGCGGCGGAGGGGACGAATACAGGCGGCAGCGGCGGCAGTAATTATTGGATAAATGAAAGCGGCAGTTCTGTTAACGTGGCGGAAGACATAAATTTGCATGTCGATTACAGCGATTTCGATACTTTAGAAACGTGGGATGACAGCGCTTGTACAATCACACTGAACGGTAGCAGTGCTTCGATATCAGGCAGCGGTGCTTCCGTAATGAATGCCGGATTTTGTACGGTTAAAATTACAGAGGGAGGAACATATGTAATCAGCGGAACGCTGGAAAATGGTCAAATTTATGTTGAAGCAGGCGAAAATCAAGTCCACCTTATTCTAAATGGTGTGACGATTATGTGCAAAACGAGTGCACCAATCTATTTGAATAACGGAAAGAAAACGGTCCTCACACTGGCAGAAGGAAGCGAGAATATTTTAATAGACGGAACAGAGTACACAGATATGGTAACGGAAACCGACGAAGAAACGGGAGAGGTTACGGGGGAACCGAATGCCGTACTGTTCAGCAAGAAAGCGCTTACGATCAATGGCGGAGGAATGCTTTCTATAACGGGAAATTTCAATAATGGGATAACTTGCAAGGATGATTTTAAAGCTATGAATGGGAACATCACGATTTCCGCAAAAAATCACGGGATTCGTGGGAATGACTCCGTTGTGGTGAAAGACGGCGCAATTCATATTACGACATCGGAGGGGGACGGTGTAAAATCGACGAAGGAAGGAAATCCTGAAAAAGGATATGTTTATGTAGAAGGTGGAACGATTTCCATTGCTGCGGGAGACGACGGCATACAGGCGTCAACAGCGATTTCAGTGACGGGTGGCACGATTTCCATTGCTGCGGGTGATGACGCAATGCATGCGGACGGCACACTGACAATCGGAGGCGGTACAGTGGAGATCAGTGAGTGTTATGAAGGCTTGGAGGGACTCGTTGTCAATGTTGCGGGCGGAAGGATCCATTTGAATGCGGAGGACGACGGACTAAATGCATCCGCAGGAAGTACGGCCGATGGAACGGAAAAGAAACGAGGCATTGGAGATTTTGGAGGTTTTGGAGGCTTTGGTGAAGGCGGCGGTATGCAATATGAATCTTCGTGTCAAATCAATATTTCCGGCGGCTATTTATACGTAGAGGCCGGAGGAGACGGGATTGATTCAAATGGAGATCTGACGATTAACGGTGGCTCCGTAATTGTGAACGGACCAGCAAACGATGGCAACGGCGCGCTGGATGCAAATGGAGCAATTCTCGTGAACGGTGGCTTTTTGGTAGCCGTAGGCAGCAGCGGCATGGCGGAATATCCTGAAGGAACTTCTGCACAAAATGTGATCATTACGACTTTCTCACAGCGGCAGCAGGCCGGTACCCTTGTCAGAGTGATAGATGGAGAAGAAAATGATCTTTTGACATTTACTCCTTCTAAAACATACAATTCTGTGATTTTCAGTTCTCCGGATATCAGGAGTGGTATGGAATATACGGTTTATTCTGGGGGATCGTATTCGAATGGAACTGAGAGTGACGGACTGATGGCAGGCGGTACTTATACGGGTGGTACTTCTTACGGTTCTGTGACTGTTTCAACGATATTATCCTATGTCGGGACCATTGGAGGAAATATGGGCGGCGGTCGTCCCGGCGGTATGGGCGGGGGCGAGCGCCCGAGAAGATAATTTTATAAAATGTCGGCGTGTGTTCAGAATAAATATGAAGTTTATGTGAATATGATTTACAAATATAAACCAAAGTGATATAATAAACAATAGTTTTGATTCAGAGCAGTGTTGCTCAGTTGACAATAGACAAAAAATTGAAAATTCAAAGAGAGAAGAATTGAGAAACGAAGGGAAGGAACGCTGGCGTATGTATTACATAAAGAGAGGCAAACAGTCGAAAGCTTTCTTGAAATGTCTGCAAACCGCGGCTCTTAAGGGAAAATTACCAAAAAGATATTTATTTAAGTGTTTGAGAATAAAAACAGGTAAGATTTTACATTTTATAAAGGACGAGCTGTGCGAGGCATTTCATGAAGCGAAAACCGTTTCTGCAAGCGCAGTCGTTCTTGTGGCAGTAGGCGGAGCGGTAACGGCGCTTGCTCTAAACCTATGTATATTGCATGTGAAAGTTGCCGATCTGCAAACCGAAAAAACGCAGCTTACCCACGAGCTTACAGAAACAAGGACAGAACTTAAGAAGAATATAGAAGATTTAACAACTTCACTGGAATCCAATCAACAGGAATCCAAAGAGAAAGATGAAATTATTGAAGCACAGAAAGATGCTCTTGCAAACAGTGAGACGGAGAAAGAAGAGCTCATCAAAAATTTTACCGAGCAGATTGACAATCTGGACTTGGTTGGAAATGTGGCATCACGTTCTTTTATCGATCTGGATATCGCGCATAGTAGCTTTTCTGAGGTCGAACTATTGATCCGAGATACGCTTGGCTATACGGAAACCGCAAATGCGCTCATAGAGCGGCTGAATATGAAAGAAAACGTCCTTCGGGACGTTGCAGACAGATATCCCGATTTCTTTCCAACGACCGGAGAGGTGGGGTCGCCATTTGGTTATCGAAGTGATCCGATAACGGGAGAAACGCGCTTCCATTCGGGGCTGGATATTGGTCAAGGGACAGGAACCCCGATCTGGGCAGCGGCGAAAGGAACGGTTGTTTATGCGGGGTATGATGATGGTTATGGATACCATATCTGCATTGATCATGGAAATGGGCTTTCTACAAAATATGCGCATTGTTCGGAGTTGCTTGTTTCTGTCGGAGATGAAGTCGGGAAGGGTGACCTAATCGCGCGTATGGGCGGTACGGGACGCGCAACAGGCCCGCATCTCCATTTCGAAGTTATAAAGGACGGAGAGCGTGTGAACCCCGCCGACTATATTTGCTAATTGATCTAAAGAAAACAAAACAGTACAATCAAAAATACGATTTCTACAGCCGCGAATGAAGTGATTCTCGCGGCTGTTTTCTTTGCCTGCATTGCAGTATACCGCCGAAATCTGTTATACGCTTCTTTATTTAACTTTCTCCGTGCTTTGATAGCACGCTTTTTATTAGAAAGAGCCAACCGGTGCACCTCCATCAGACTGTATTTTAATATATTATATGAAAATAGAGCCTGTATAATGTCAATGCGGTAGATATAAATTTTGTCTGGGAAAAATTTTACAAACATGGTAAAATAAAGAAAAAGAAGGTGGAGTCCGATGAAGAAATACGTTTTAGCACTAGATCAGGGAACTACGAGCTCGCGTGCTATTTTATTTGATAAGGAACAGAATATTGTGGGTATGGCACAGAAAGAACTTGCACAGATTTATCCGCAACCTGGCTGGGTGGAAGAAGATCCTACAGAGATTTACGCGAATCAATACGGCGTAATGATGGAAGTTATAGCAAAAAGCGGGGTCAAGTCCGAAGAAATTGCAGGAATTGGCATTACAAATCAGCGAGAGACGACAATTCTTTGGGATAAAGTAACGGGAAAGCCAATATATAATGCAATTGTATGGCAGTGCAGGCGCACGGCAGACGATTGTATCACGATGAAAGAACGCGGTCTGGAACCATATATTCGCGAGAATACGGGACTGCTGCTTGACGCTTATTTCAGTGCAACGAAAATCCGCTGGATTTTAGACCATGTAGCAGGCGCTGCGGAACTTGCGAAATCCGGCCGCCTGCTGTTTGGGACCGTTGACACCTGGCTGATCTGGAAACTGACGCAGGGAGCCTTTCACGCCACGGATACGACGAACGCTTCGCGAACGATGCTATATAATATCAAAAACGGAAAATGGGATGAAACGATACTGCGTATGCTCGACATTCCGGAAAATATTTTACCGGAAGTGAAAAGCTCCGGAGATTATTATGGCAGTGTCGATATTGCAGGCGTGCCAATTCCCATCTGCGGTGTTGCAGGCGATCAACAGGCAGCGCTGTTCGGACAGGCGTGTTTTGAGAAAGGCGAAACAAAGAACACCTATGGAACCGGATGCTTTTTATTGATGAATACCGGAGAAAAACTGTGTGTCAGCCGCCATGGTCTCATTACCACGGCATCCGCTTCACTCCGCGGAGAACCGCGGACGTATGCACTGGAGGGCAGCGTATTTGTCGGTGGGGCAGTGATCCAATGGCTGCGAGATGGTCTCGGCCTGATCCGGGAGGCCGCGGACAGCGAATATTTCGCCGGCAAGGTATGCGATAACGGCGGCGTCTTCGTAGTGCCGGCACTGACCGGACTCGGCGCGCCATATTGGGACATGTATGCGCGCGGTACGATCGTAGGACTGACGCGCGGCAGCAATTCAAATCATATCATCAGAGCCGCGCTGGAAAGTATCGCGTTTCAAACAGAAGATTTGCTAGATGCAATGCGGACAGAGGTAAAGGAACCGATTCCAGCGCTGCGGGTAGACGGCGGCGCCAGCAACAATGATTTCCTGATGCAATTCCAGGCAGATATTTCCAATATCGATGTGGAACGCTGTGAAACGGCAGAGACAACGGCGCTCGGCGCCGCATTCCTGGCTGGCCTCACAAGCGGTTTCTGGCAGGATCGTACGGAACTCAGAAAGCTCCGTCATGTCAGAGATACCTTTCATCCCGAAATGCAATCGCACTGTAGAAACGAACAAAAACGCCTTTGGAGGAAAGCCGTCCAATGCGCCATGAGATGGGCAAAATAAAAATTATAACGCCATATATTCACGAAGGCTGCGGATCGGCGTCCCGTCAATTGCTTTCGCCGGGTCTGCACAAAGCATAGAATTTAATACTGCTTCTTCCGTTGCTTCTGCGGTTGCACGGAAGATCGGATTTAAATAATCATCCTTTATTTCACGTACCGTATGGAAAGCCTGCCCGTCGTCACGAATGCGATTCGCCGTTGAAAAACCCAGAAATACTTCTCCGCTGCCATGACCTGTGTAGGAACCGTCTCTAGCGAGACCGACACCAACTCGCTTCAGCGTTCTGCGAAGCTGACGGGAAGATAGCGGTGCATCCGTAGCCAGAATGACGATCACGGACCCCTTCTCGCTCTCATCTGTTTTCATTCCACCGGATGCGATACGCTGTCCGATTTTATCTCCATCCATTCTGAGGTCGGCGAGCGCTCCATAGTTCGTCTGCACGAGAATTCCGACTGTAAAATCTTCTCCCGCAATGTTTACGATTCTGGATGCAGACCCGATTCCGCCTTTCAGTCCATGGCACATCATGCCAGTCCCTCCGCCGACATCTCCTTCCTTAAAATCTTCGCAGGCAGTCCGAATTGCTTCAAAAACATGTTCTTTTTGAACGGCGCGGTTCTGGATGTGACTGATGATTCCGTCATTGCATTCCAATACGGGAATATTTACGGAGCGGACCGAAATTCCGTCGTTTTCGCAGATGCCCAGAACATAATCTATCATACTATCCAGTACTTTTCCTACATTCAATGTTGCGGTTAGCGCAATGGGTGCTTCCAATGTGCCGAGCTCATCGATCTGTATCAAACCGGCACTTTTCCCGAAACCATTCAATACATAAGACGCCGCCGGCATTTTATTTGGAAACAAATTTTCGGAAGACGGCAGGATTACCGTCACACCAGTATAATTTTCAACCTCTTTTATCGTGGAATGACCGACGCGGACCCCTCCGACATCCGTAATTTTATTCAGCTTGCCGCGCGGGAAATTTCCGATTTCAATATTGTAGTCTGTCGCACGCTTTTGTATTTTGTCTTCCATAATAACGCCGCCTTTCTTTTATTATTATATTTCATTTCTATTTTCTATACAAGAGCTTGTATTCTTCCAAAAAATCATGTAAAATACAACTATATTTAAAATTTGAGCAAAAGGATCTGTAAGGGAGCAGGATATAAAATGATGGGATTCGGGAAAAGACTTTGTATCATATTCGGGACAGCGGCAGTCTGCGCAGTGATTTGTATTACGGCGGCTTGTACCAGCAAAACAGACGGAACGTCCGGCACAAAAGACAGCTCATTGGTTTTGCACAATGGCGATCCTGTGAATGATCCGAACGGCGGTCAGACATACAATCGGGCGGAAGTGTACAGAGATAGTACGCTCGGCGCGACCGTTGTATATGCAAACGATGCTGCCAACGGTGTGCAGGGATATTATGAAGAGGGAAGCCGGGATCATTACGTACTGGAGAACAGTCAGATTCAACTTTCCCAGAGTCTTACGGGTTATCAAAATAAACGGATTGCTTACCTCAAAAATGCGGAGACAGGGAGCACGTATTTTGAGAACACCATGGAGCCTTATATTAAAACAAAAGACGGTTCCGTTTATTATGCGGGAAACTCGCAGACGAACGGCAGGATGAACACGACACGTCTCGGATATTATTACTATGAAACGCATATCCGGGATCTTGACTTCGGAAAGGAACTGTCGGCTTCCGCAAACGAATATTTATATACTGCGGATATTAGCGGTTTTAGCGGCTCCACATGGACAACGAACGATATGAACAAGCCGGCGTACAGCGAAGGAATCATGTCGGTTCAGGTAATGGACACCTATGATCCATATGTTTTCCGCAGAGGACTGAATATCCCGGAAGATCGGTATAATGCCATAGAAGTGACGCTAAAGACAAACGGTGCGTCAAAAACAGGCGAACTTTTTTTCTATACTGACCGAACCGGCGGTTTTAATGCGGAGCAGAGAATCCCGTTTTCTATTAATGACGATGGACAATATCACACGTATGTGATTCCTCTGTCTAATGCGGGACAGACCGGCGGCATATTACGCGGGATTCGTTTTGATATTGGTACGAGTGTCGGAGAGACCATTACATTTCAATCTATAAGAGCAATTAAAATGAATTATACTTCTGTACCGTTCAAACTCGATAAAACATTCCATACTTATCCGGATAAACTGCATCAGGAATATAGGATTATTGCGACAGCTGCTGCTTCCGGAATTGAAGAATACGGTCTGGAAGTCAGATTCCCCGCAGAGAAAGTTGCGTCGTTTGCAGTTAAATTCGGCAATTCTCTTCAGAGCGATTACGGGGAGTTCTATGGAGGCGAAGTACGGTTCGCCGCATTTGACATAAAAGACGCTGGCATGATTGGGTTTATCATACCGTATGACGGACTTACGAAGCGTGTCTCCGTAACGCTAGAAGGAGACTTTGTTGTGTTTCGGCAGATTGCCGTTCTACCCAGCAATATTCCGTCCGGCAGTGAAATAAAATTCGGAAACAGGCTTTACACGGATGCGGGGCACTCCTATTCAGAAATAGAAAAGCAGGCAGAAATTGAGCGCAATCCGCTGGATGTCACGGTCAGCAACAATTCCTCTTCCGGCTGCAGGTATATCGGTTACGACCATATGCGCGGCGCATATCATTTTATACTGAACGGCTCGGACTTTAATAAAGCATATTATATCGAACCGGATAAGCATTATCTCGCGGATATTCAAATGAATGGCGATGATCACGACAGAACCGCTTATATTTGGATGAACAGTACAGGAGGATGTCTCGAAGGCGCGGCAATTCTAGATGATCAAAAGATGCAAGTTCCGATCCCAGTAGAGGTTTGCAAAAACTTCTGTGGAGAAATGGAAGAACCTTTTTATGATCCGACGGATACACAGTATGGAGACAGTTTCTACCCGATTCGGATAGAAGCGCGTAAATCAGTAAAACATACATCTATCCAACTGTATCAGAATTGGGGGAAATTCCCGCTGAAGCAGATTTCCTCTATCCAATTCCATATTTCTTATTATCATTTATCGACTGGCGTTACGGAGTCGAATTGTATTGCGCCGTATTTTGTTTACGGGAAAGACGAATGGACGCTTCCGGATTTCCGTGGTTGCAGTGGAAATATGTGGGATTCTCAGCCGCAATTCAATGCGGTTGGCAGACTTCGTTTCGTTTCTTATCAAACGAATGCCGGAAAGATAAAGTCCGAATATACGGGAACAGAGATCCGCTCCGCAGGGCCGGTTTATGCGGATATGGATTATAACTATATTTCCGATTGCGGATCGTATGAATATTCTCTGCGGCATCTCGAATTTCCGCAAAATGACGAGAATAGAACGTACTATACTTTAGAACTCACGTTTCTGAAAGACCTCGAAATTAAAAATGTGAAAGAGAATTTTACGCTTTTCAGCATGGACGGACGTGCGGCGGCATTCCGCAAATTAAGCTATCTGAATTCTGACGGAGCGGCAGTCTACAAGAACTTGGATTTATCCCGAACCTTTGCAGAAACGCTTGTTCTTGGAAAAGATACCCCCTATTTTAGTTATTACGGCCTTGGCGCAGCCGGAGCTTCGATCATGAATTTTGCCTATATAGTCAAAAATTATGATATTACGCTGTCTGGAGAAAAGTGGAACGGGAATTTCGTGCTGCGGAACACGTATGACGGACATCTGAATTATGCGTATATTTCTTTGAATGAGGGCGATATGACATTCCGGAAGGGCGATTCTATTAAAATTAATTTTATCCTTCTTCCGTGGGGAGATCATAACGACACTGCGGATGCGAATGTGCGATATGTCCGAGAGGATTCCGTTTTACATCCGCTCACGATCAATGTGCTGCAAGGAAAGGCGATCGAAGACGACTATCTGCCTACCGTCAGGGCAGAGTCGAATCTAGCAGAATTTACATTGACCGGAGGACGAAACTGCAATGCAGTCCGAATCGACGGTTTTACCAAATTCGGAACACCCGTGATCTATGAGGTAAAGAACGGCGTGGAAGTACTTTATAACCCCTCGAAATATGCATACGACGGTTATGCGATCCATTACAACGAAGATGGCACATACGGCTATTCTTTTCTTTATCAGATGGATTCACCGGAACAGCAGAGAACGTTCCGGATTGAAATCCGATAAAACAATTGTTGTATTTTTCCATTGCGTGGGGTATAATAAGGAACGGTAAAATTATATATCAATTTTAGGAGGTAACAATTATGGCAGTTAAGGTTGCTATTAATGGTTTCGGACGCATTGGCCGTCTTGCATTCAGACAGATGTTTGGTGCTGAGGGATATGAAGTAGTTGCAATAAATGATTTGACAAGCCCTGAAATGTTGGCTCATCTTTTGAAGTATGATTCAGCACAAGGAAGATATGAAGGCCATACGGTTGAATCCGATGAAAATTCTATCACGGTAGACGGAAAGAAAATTACAATATATGCAGAAAAAGACGCTGCAAATCTTCCTTGGGGAAAGATCGGCGTAGACGTTGTTCTTGAATGTACAGGCTTCTATACATCTAAGGCAAAAGCGCAGGCTCATATTGATGCCGGTGCTAAGAAGGTTGTTATTTCTGCTCCTGCCGGCAATGATCTGCCTACGATTGTTTTCAGCGTAAATGAGAAAACTCTTACAAAAGAGGACAAAATTATTTCCGCTGCTTCCTGCACGACGAACTGCCTTGCTCCTATGGCAAAAGCACTGAACGACTACGCACCGATCCAGAGCGGTATTATGACAACAGTACACGCTTATACGGGTGACCAGATGGTTCTTGACGGACCGCATAGAAAAGGCGATCTCAGAAGAGCAAGAGCAGCTGCAGTGAATATCGTTCCGAATTCCACAGGTGCTGCAAAAGCAATCGGACTCGTTATTCCGGAGCTGAACGGGAAATTAATCGGCTCTGCGCAGAGAGTTCCTGTTCCGACAGGCTCCACAACGATCCTCATTGCTGTTGTGAAAGGAAAAGACGTTACGAAAGAAGGAATTAATGCAGCAATGAAGGCAGCTTCTTCCCAGTCTTTCGGTTATACAGAAGAACAACTCGTTTCCAGCGACGTGATCGGAATCAGATTCGGTTCCCTCTTCGATGCTACACAAACAATGGTTTCTAAAATGGGTGATGATCTTTATCAGGTACAAGTTGTTTCCTGGTATGACAACGAAAATTCTTACACGAGCCAGATGGTAAGAACTATCAAATATTTTGCAGAATTAAATTAATCCATTGTAAAATACAGATCTAAAAATAAGCGGTATGGCCTATGGGCTGTACCGCTGTTTTTCTTTATTGTTATTGTTCGAGTTTTGGCACAATGCATTTCTTTCCATCCGGACCTATGGCGACATATGTAAAATATGCTTCTGACGTCAACAGGCGTTCGGTGGTATCGCCGGTCCCGAGAGGTTCGATTTCCGCGGTGATTTTTATTTTCATGGAGGTATTTCCGACGCTTTCTAGATCTGCTGTTAATACGACGACATCGTTCGGCATTGCAGGTTTCAGAAAAGAAAGATGATCGACGCGAACCGTAACGACTTCGCAGCCGCTGTGCCGTTTTGCACAGATCGCACCGGCAATATCCATCCACGACATGATCTGTCCGCCGAATAACCGTCCTGAACCGTTCGTAGAGGAGAGAAGCACGATTTCTGACATTACGGTATGAGATTCCGAAGCTTTTTTCATTTGCATACAAAATACCTCCCTTATAAATTTTATTTATTATAATGAAAGTGATGCAGCATTGTCAATTTTACGCTTTGTTTTTAAAATGTGAATTTTTTATTTTGGAAAAACATCCTATGAAAATCCCGGTGAGTACAAAATTAACAGTTGCTAATTTCATCGTACGATGGTAACATGATTATGGATTTTACATACAATTGAGGAGGATTTTATATGAAAAAATGGATAACATTCATATTGACAATTTGTCTTGCAGTGTCCTTGTTTACTGCGTGTGGGGAGAAGCAAGAGGCGCCTGAGAAGACTGCTTCGCCGAAAGCAACCGCTTCTGTAACGGCAAAAACAACGGAATCAGCGAAAGCAACGCCGGAAACAACACCGACAGTGGTTCCTACAAAAGCCCCAGACGCCGATCCGGAAGTGGATGCGATGCTGTTCCGCTTTTGGTCGGAAGAAGAGTACGGTTGGGAGAATATCACAAATGCCGCAGATGAAACCGGCCTTCCGGAGTATGCATTGAAAGTTGCAGCAGAGCTGGAATTTGAAGAGGATGCGGGACTAAAGATTACGGTACAATCAGGAGATCCTTATTTCCTGATCGTTCCTGCAAGTGACACCGGCGAAACATTTAGCTTGGAAGAATATCCGGTTTTGAAAATTCGAATCAAAAACGAATCTCCTTCTACGACAGGAGAATTCTTTATTGCCAGAAACGGGCAGAACAATGTAGCGGCAGGGGATGAAATACAGTATGATATTACGGCCAACGACACAGAATTTAAGGAATATATTGTCAATCTGAAAGAATTGAAAGGTGAATCTTTTGTAAGCGCTGGCGATGTATCTGCGCTTCGAGTAGACACCGTTAATCTTACCAGTGCTAAAAATCCAACGGCAGAAGAAGCATTTTCCGACGCGGAACCGTTCGTCGTATATATTGATTACTTCGGTTTCTTCAAGACGGTTGCGGATGCAGAGGCCTGGAATCCGGCGCACGTTGCAAAATAATACGGAAATAATGGAAAAATTTCTTAACCTGCCGCTATCCGGCAGGTTTTTTATATAATTTCTATGCCGAAAGATTGCTAGTCAAAATCATATATGTGTTGAACCTATGAAAAATAACTCTTTACAGTTTTGAATTTGTAGTATTCTTTAGTAGGAAACGGAGCTTTTGAAATGCAGCAGCGTGTTCAGCTGTGGTGATACATAGATATAGCACAAAAGAATTCAGAGAAAGTGCCTGCTTCTGTAACAAAAGGAAACAGGAAAGATCCGATTTTTACATATGTGGTCCCGTTTGTCTATAACTCGATTTTTTAGAAGGTAAATTTACCCCATAGGCGGCTACTTTTGCGGATGATCTCTTTTAGATAAATTAAAAGAAAGCGTTTTTTTGAGGTGTGGCTATGAGAAAAGCAAGGAATGCGATGTTTGTTACTGCGCTCATATTATTTATTTTATTAATGCCTTTTCGAACAGATTCGATGAAATTTCTTTTTATTATAGACATCTAAAAGATACGGCATTTTATATAATAAACAGCTGTGTTTTATGGCCTTTTTGCTTGCCGGGTTATCGTTTCTGCTTGCCATCATTGCGAAAGAAAAACGTTATTTCAAGAGTGGCGTTAATATTGCGGTTGCTATTTGTGTTTTTGCTTTTATCCATTTCGGCCTTCTGGAAATTCGGAATAGAATCGAGAAGAGTACAAAATATTTTGAATTTCGCTCGCAAGACGGGAAGTATTCTATTGTCGTTACAGTGAGACAGGGCTTTTGGGGAAATGGAAATATTACGCTCTTTCAAAGAAAAAATAGATTTTTTATTCAAAAAAAGG
>PPYF01298501.1_pt1 | contig 21218 bp, 22 predicted proteins | sample 1559871 | NCBI WGS metagenome assembly PPYF01 (sample SAMN08240021, study PRJNA423297) | Human gut metagenome, whole genome shotgun sequencing project.
GTGAAAGCGGCATAACGCCCGCATTATTGATAAGAACATCAACTCGCCCCCAGCTATCCAGCGCTGCTTGCACGAAATCGGCCATGGACTGTCGGTCTGTGACATCCAACTCCCGCGCTTTAGCAATTCCTCCTGCGCGGCAGATTTCGGTTGCAATGGCTTCGATACGCTCAACTCTGCGTGCTCCCAGTAAAACCTTTGCACCTGTCATTCCAAGCTCTCTGGCAATACCTTCCCCAATACCACTTGATGCGCCGGTAATTAATATGACCTTATCCATTACGTTCTCCTTCAAATGTGTTCGGAGAGAGAATAGAACTTTATGATTGGTTCCAGTATCCTGCTTTCAATGTACTCAGTGGTTAGCGGCATTAAACAATGAAAATCGATCTTAATCTTTTACCCATTTTTATCGCGGTAGCAGAAGAGAGTAATTTTAGTAAAGCCGCCGCACGGCTGGGCGTTACCCGTTCAGCGGTCAGTCAGGGAATAAGACGCCTTGAAGATGCATTCGGGACAATGCTTGTAATGCGGACCACGCGCTCAGTTAATTTGACAGAAGCGGGAGAACGGCTGCATAAATCGCTGTCATTACCTTTATCCGGTATTGAGACAGCGTTCGAAGAGATGGTTTCTGACCATGTGCCACGCGGACTTCTCAGAATCGCGGTGACGTCAATAGCTGAAGAATTTCTTTCAGGTCCGCTAATCGCTTCGTTTGCAGCAGCCAATCCAGCCGTTACGCTTGATATTGTTGTCACGGATGAGGAATTCGATATCGTGGCCGCAGGTTACGATGCTGGCGTAAGGCTCGGAGAGGTCATTGAAAAAGACATGATTGCTGTGCCCCTTACCGGCAGGCAGCGTGAAATGGTCGTTGCCTCTCCCTCCTATCTCGCAGCCAACAGCACACCTGTTCATCCGCGTGAACTTGTGAATCATAAGTGTATCGGCTGGCGTCAGTCCCCGGAGGTTGCGCCTTATCGCTGGCCATTTGAAGAAAACGGGAGAGCTTTCGACCTTGCGATTGAACCGCAGATTACGACTAATGATCTGCGTCTGATGTTGAGGCTGGCTCTTGCCGGCGGAGGAATAACAATTGCCACTCAGGAAACTTTCAGGCCGTATATTGAAAGCGGTAAGCTTGTATCTCTGCTTGATGACTTTCTTCCACAATTTCCGGGCTTCTATCTGTATTTCCCACAGCGTCGCAATATTGCACCAAAGCTCCGCGCTCTGATTGACCACGTTAAGGAATGGCGGCAGCAATTGGCTTAAATGTCTGCACCTGCATTGCCTGATGTCAGAACAGTATTTTGATTAATTGCCAGGGTTACAATGGCACAAATGCGGCACAGGAGGAAACGTGGTGTATTTAAATATGGGGTAACTACTTGATTTAAATGGTGCGATAATAGGAACCAATAATCGCCACCAACACAATGATTTTAATACATAAATTAAAATAGAAGATTTAAACTACACACACCCCTATACACATTGGTGAAGGCGTTCGCTTTCCGCGCATTCTCAAGGCAGAAAAAACTTTTTTTGGGGGAAAACTGTTCATACTACTCATTGTGTTTTTTTTCATTAATATTCAAAAAGATATGAAATTAACGATTGATAAGAAGTGAACACTTTACTGTTCACCTTGACTGATTAATAAGTGCATAAAAACCTAATTTTTGAGCACGGAAGGTATTTGTTCCTTACCCCATTTTTTCTCTTTAGTCCAGTACAACAAAAAATGCGCCCAACAGAAAACTGTTTTGAATTTAAATGCAATCGCTTTGTAGTGATTGTAACGTAAGTTGATTTGATGGGTGCGATTTTGTTTAGCGATAATGGTATGTTGTAAAAATCATTTCGTTGCAATAAAATTGCATCGCTACATTTTATAGACAATATCAATTAAATTTTAATACTCATTATTAATTTTGAGGCTAACAAGTGACTAGTTATTCAAACTTTTCCAATCAAATAAAAGAAACCATCAATAATAAATTCGATCATGAAATTCATGATTGGGACATTATAAAAAACTCAATCACAACTTTAATAAATAAAAATATCCATGGTGCAGGTAGAAATATCGTTGATTTTATAGATTTAGGTAACTGGAATTTTATTTCAAACTTTTCCTTTGATGACTCTACAAGAAGACTTGAATTAGAGTGGCACCCCAATGATAAATTCCATATATATATTGAGTCCGTTGTGTTTGTCGAGTTTAATGACACTATATATGCTTTCTTAAAGGGATACTATCACAATCAGTTATCTCTAAATAGAATATATAATACAAAATGCTCTTCATGTTCATTTGAAAACTCAGGTTCTTATATGGTAGACGTTTATAGAACGGTTAAAAGAGTAAATGAGACAATCCAGACCCCAAATATAAATTGCTATACTACATGTATTTTAACAAGGCCCGCAAATGGTCATGTTACATCTACAGGCTTCTCACGAAACCTCATGGATGCGATAAATATTTCATTAGCAGAGCACAAAATAGCCTCTTTACATAATGAAGTCATGAGTATTGAGGAATATGATCGTGATTCTTTACAAGAGAAAGGAAATACTGCCAGGAGATATTTAGAATATATTCTCATGCTTGTTAATATTCGTATAATGCATTTAAACAACGTTCAATACCAAGAGCAAATGCTAGGTAGTTTAGTTTCTGTTATTGAGGCTCTGGACTATGAACCATTAATGAAAAATGATGTTGAAATTACAAAGGACATCCTTAATGCTTGCAGCCACCACGGGGGGGTTAGAATTGAAAAGAAAGATGTAATTTTTTCTTTGGAAGTTATTGAAAACTTAATTAAAGCCATAAAGAAAACCGACATAAATAAATTACAACTCGATGGGATGTTTAAATCAATTCAAAAATAAACATCATCTAACAATGAATTAGATGCATTTTCCGCTGACGCCTTAGCATATAACTTTTAAATTTTATCGATATATATTTTGAGATAATTTCCTGTAGCGGATTTAAGACCGGCACAGCCGGTCTTAGGTCAGTTATTTCGCTGCAAACTCATCGCATTTTGGCAACCAGTCAGCATTGCTTTCCTCTCTTAGGGCCAGATTAGTCTGCATTCCTTGATTGGTCCGTCGTTTCTCATACTGCAGCCCATATTCCTTGAGCATTAACGGTAGCCCCTTGCCAAACATGGTCAGACTGAGCGTATTTTTATAGCCGTTAGCCTCCATGTAGACCAGATAGGCATGGTAGAGGTAAGTTCGAGGCTGACGTGGAACAATATTAGCGTTCCCCATAAACATGCCCGTGGTGTCAGGTAGGACCTCAAGGTAGCCGCAAAAATCAAAAGCTGAATCAGCATCACGTTTGATGGTGAGCGCTTCATCGGAGTTCTGCTGTGACTGAAGCAATGTCCTGGCACTCATTGGGTCGCTGAAACGCTGCATAAGCTGGCGAACAATCACCGCTAGCTCACTGGCAATTTTCTCTTTGAGCTGGGTATCGCGTTCCTCCGGGGCTATCTGGTCGGGGAAATGCAGGATCACCCTTCGGCGTGAAACTCCACCACTACGATCAGTGAAGCGCATCGGATTATTGTTCACAGCCAGGATGACCGCCGGGATGTGGGTTGAATAGGCGTTCTGATATTTGGGATCAACGGATACCGCATCGCCGCCAGTGATGGCTTTTAGTCCGGCCCCGTCACCGCTCCACTTTTCCTGGTCGGGAAGTCGAATCAGTGAAAAACCTATTAACGCAGCTCGTTCTCTTGGCGACTCAAGCATTTCAATGGTTGCCGAGGTCGCGTTATCTTCACCCGCCAGCATGGTTGCTATTTCAGCAAGAATACTCTTTCCACTTCCGCCAGGGCCAGTGACCTCCAGAAACAGCTGCCAGTCATAACGGTTAGCCAGCACCATAAACAATGCAGCCAGAATAATGTCCCGTTTTTCAGGATTAAAACCTGCGGCACGATCCAGCCAGCGCCAGAATGCCGGGGCATGGGTTTCCAGTGACTCACCGTCAACGGGCTGCGTGTAATCCACCTCGCACAGCGTACGTAACCAGTGCTTCTTATCGTGCGGGCTGAACAATCCTGTCCGGGTATCGAACACACCGTTGCGAAATCCGATAAGTTGCCGCGCCGGATTCTGCTGTTGCGGAACGATCAGTTTGAGGGTTTCCACGAGAGACGCAATTTTCGCGGATGAAAAAGGTGCGTCGAGGCGCTGAAACAGCGCAGCGACATCACGGGCAAAATCGGCGTAATAGATAACTTTCCAGGCCCCCGCCTCATAGCGTGAAAGGAGCTGCCCGTTCGGGTCTACTGCCAGTGAATTTTTATAGTGATCCACTACCCTCTGCGCTTTTTCGCTGACGCTCAGCGCGGTAAATTCAGCTTCGCTCATTGTGTCGAAGGGGCTGGCAACAGCTGGTTTTATTACTTCATGAATTGCATGCCGGGTGGCTTCTTCGCCGTTTTGCGTGAATGCATCGTTCCAGTCACCAAACACAGGCGGGAGCGCCATTGTGCAATTGCAGGCCCCGGTAACAGCTGCGCCCCTTGTTTGCCCCGCACCGTTGAGATCGCGGTCAGCAGCAATAATTATCTGGTGCGTTGGGTACTCACTGCAGGCAATGCTCGCCAGGGAAAGGAAATTGACGGACGAAAAGGCCACCATGACAGCATCGCCAGTCAGATAGTTGATAGTAAGTGCGGTGGCATATCCTTCCGCTATCCAGAGCCGTTTGGCTGCTTTGGCAGTACCTTCAACCAGGTAAAAGGCATTCTTAACCTGACCGCCTTTAAGGAAGCATTTGCCCCCATTAGCGTTGATTAACTGCAGATTTACCAGCTCTCCATCTGCATACAATGGAACGACAAGATCTCCCGCGCGAAATGCCACACCACCGACTTTATGCATAGCGGTTAATTCCCGGCAAGGCAGTGCAGGAAACCCTTTACTCGTCAGATAGGCATTGCCAGTGGTCTGGCGGGACTTATCAAACAAACGGGCAGCCAGCACTGCTGCAGCTTTTCTCCCGTCCTCTTTTTCAGGAGAACCAGATTCAAGCATTCCCTGAGATACTGGCAGCAGGTTTCCGATAATGCCGTTTATTCTGTCTGCCGCTTCACTAATGCCTACATCCAGTACTTTACTTACAAGCGCCAGGCCATCACCTGCCCCGCACTGGTTACAGAACCACGTTCCCCGCCCTTCCTGGTCATCAAATCGAAAGCGGTCTTTCCCGGCACAGACCGGGCAGGGCTGGTGCCGATTTTTCAGTACATTTACGCCCAGCGCAGGTAAAATTCTTGACCAGTGACCCCGAGCTGCTTTCTCAGCCTGGCTAACTTTCATTCCTGACATTGTGCGGCCCTCCTTAGTGCAGCGCTGGTTTGTTGAGGTGACGGGAACAAAGTTCATCCATGACCGTCATTCCGAGCAGTGAGAGAACCGGACAGGCTTTAAGCGGCCCCGACTCCATCAGATCCGAAAGCAACGCGCAGGCAATTTCCAGCCCTCTTTGCTGCCCATGCTGGCGCAGATAGAACCCTTCCAGCTCGCGGGCTATGGCATCTTCAAGTTCAGCGAGCGTCAGGCCGGAATAACGTTCCTGATGATTGCTTAGAGCCAGCCAGGCACAGGCAACGGCACGGCGATACAGAGCGGCACGAAGTGCCAGAAGAGATTCACAGCATATCATCAGGCCACCTCCGCATTCATCAGGTCGTCATGGCAGCGTTGCACCACTCCATCCAGTTGCTCTGTCATCAGATAAATGAGGGAAACCAGTTGTTCGCATTGGGCACCTGCTGGCTTTTCATAACAGTCCTGCAGGGCTGCCATGCCAGTTACATACTCACCCACATTGCGTAAATGTTTCAGCCTTACAACATCGTCGTAGGAAATCTCAAACTGGTTCATAGCGTCACCTCCCCGGCAGGCAGCCGTGCAGAAAGGGAGAGTACATAATCTCGGACTAGCAAACGGCGCGCGGAACGCTCATCGCAGGAGACAGTGCGAAGCATACAGATGCGGGGTTGAGTGTCAGCACGGCGGATTGCGGCAAACACAAAGACATATTGCGGGTGTGACGGGGTGAGGATTGTAGCCATGATGGCAGCCTCCAATAAGTAGCGGTTATTGCTACCACCGGAAACGCCAATTTCACTGGTGGCAGCCCGAACGGGGTTGGCGTAACCGGCCTTATTGGAAACCGGCCAGCCCGAAGGCTGCCCCGCCCGGACTACCATTATCTCGATAGAACCATGGTGTAAGCATAAACACCACAGCCCTGAAAATGGTTGTGCCTGAGCTACGACGTAAAAAAAGACGCAAGGGGCGTCAATTGTCGCCAATAAGTTATACGGAACGCCAATTCCGGCTGCCGATTTTGCGACAGCGGAAAAACTATACCTGGAAATGACGACAGTAAGCAAGCCAGAATAAAGGTATTTAATGTATGCAGGTATCATCATGCATCACATCCCCGCCCACGGGCGCTGATGCGGTCCGCCATCCATGCGCTGACCTCAGACTGTGCCCAGGCGACATTTTTACCGCCAAGCGGGATCTGCTTCGGAAACGCATCGCGGCTGATCAGGTCGTAAACGGTCGAACGGGACAACCCGCATAAGTGCATCACCTCAGGCAGGCGTAAAAATCGCTCATGATGGTTCGATACAGGAAATAATGGCGCAGCAGGAGCTGGCGCAGACACAGAAATATTACGCATTTATCTACCCTCTTTAATTTCCACAACAGTCCGGATGAATTTATCCGGGTTCAGGTAGTTCCTTATTATGTGTATATAAACCACCTGCGCACGCATTTTTTATTTAGCGTCACATATTGATTTTATGGAATTTAAAGCCCGATTAAACCATATAAAATGACATAATAAATACCATGCCTGCGGACTATAAATACAGGAGCATTAATAGGAACTACCATTCACCCAGGGTTTACTATCCTATGGGTCATTGCACCTGATAGTGCTAACCCCACCGCCAATACAGCAAGGCAGTACAACTTCTACACGAGGCCTTGCATTGCAGGCCCCAATTTCCGGGCATATTTTTGAATCGCATCCAACTTATAAACATTGGGCCTGCATAAAAACCTTGATATTAAATAACATCACCTTAAATCGTAAAATATATCCGAATGAATCCATAAAGAACCGGACAGATCTAGTTTTATAAAAATCAGTATGAAATGCAACACCATGGCCAGAGGCGAAAATGTTATTCCCCGGCAAAAACATGCAGTCTATTTATGTGCCTGTTGAATACTCCTGAATAAGGGTGAATAGTGGTGAGGAGCAAAAAACAAATAGCTACGAGGAATAAAAAAACCACCCATTATGAAAAAATACCATAAATAATTTTATTCCCATGTGAACAGTTATGAACAGTCGATGAATACTGCCATGCCAACCCTTCACCTTATAACCTTCTGTATTACCTATTTTTTTTACCTAAGTGAATAGTAGTGAATAGTTAAGGTAAGTCTGAAACAGCCTTAGTTAAACGAGGCCTTTTCTGGCTAGCCAAAAGAGGTCTTTGTCTTGTCGCTCGCACAATGGCGTTCAATGGCAGCTTTGTATGCATCACAGCACAATTGACACCACGACAAACCACTAGGTGCTGACATGACAATCCCAGAACAGAACAATAACCCGATCGTTGAAATTTCTATCCCTGTTTCGACGCAACAGGCGCTTGAGAAAGTGAATGCCACCAAATCTGCATGGCTTGAAGCACGTCGTCAGCAAAAAGCGGCAGCGGATAATATTGCGACAATCCGCCAGCGCCGCGCTGAAATGGAAGCCACGACGAACGCCCTGAATGAGGAGTGGCGCACGCTATTTCGTGAAAGTCAGGGCGTAGTCTCAAAGGAAATGAAAAAACTGCGCACGGAAATTGCGCTGGGACGAGAAACGCTTGAGGATTTTGATGAGCTGCTGGCGGCTCAGGAAAGCGAAAATGCACTTTTGCCGCAGGAGGCTGCGGAATTAGCCGGAAAGTATATCCACGCGCACGACACCCTTGTGGGTATTCGCGCAAAACAAATCTGGGAAGATTTTATGCAGTCGCATGGAAAAGCACTAATCCAGACACTAAGCCTGCTCAAATCAACAATGGGCAGGGAAGCCAGCGCAGTTGTCGGTGTGGTGCATTCAGTTAATGACCCGGACACACTGCTGAAAGATTTTATTCATAAACATATCACCAGACCGGCTCTGACTAACGATGCGATGCCCGAACAGGACCCCGTGTTTAAACTGGCGGGAGTTGCCCCGGATTATGCGGCCCGTCTGGATTTCAGTAATAAACTCTCTCCAGCAGCTATGCATAAAATGAAGGTTCGTCAGGAACGTGCTGAGAAGGAGAAAGCAGTATGATGGCCCGAGTCACTCCAGACCAAGCGCTTATCAGTTTTAGAAATGCCCGTATTCTGTGGGCTGGACATAGTGAGAGCCGAAAAGCCGTTGAACAACAGATAGAATCACTCCTCACTGCCATGGAAAAACCAGCAGATTATGCTCGACAGCTCGAATTACAGCGGGAACATCTGGATGTGCTGAAATGGCAAATTAACTGTGCTGCGCGCGAATGCATTTACTCGCAGCATCAACTGATGGAGGCCTGCACAGAAGACGCTCTCAGCAATTTTATGCAGGCGAATGGAGCAGCCCTGACATCTGCACTGGCTCCGTTCCTGAAGGGGCGCGGAGGGGTTGACGTTGCGTCCCGTATATTACGCAATGCTCTGGTTCGCCAGCTGGCAATAACACCGCCTGAAATTGCCGGGGATTATCGTATGATTCTGGATGAATCCGGTGTGATGCCTGACCCCATGATGGTTCGTGATTGCCAGAGCTCTTACACCCCTGCACAACAACTGCGCTTTCAGCAACGTCTGGATTACATTAACGGCATGCAGGAGTAATATTAATGGCACTTAAATGTCCCGAATGCGGTACGACGGCACACGCCAGAACCTCCGCCTATGAAGCACCATCGGTTAAACGCTCATGGTATCAGTGCCAGAATCTTGAATGTTCCTACACATTTACCGCACTGGAAAGTGTGGATACGATAATCATGAAGCCCCGGCGCAATGAACAGGAATCAGAGAAAGCACAAATGCCGGAAAAACAACAGCAAACTCTCAATCGCTATGGCTCCGCGTCAAAGCTGTCAAGCCGTCAGCAAATTCCTGTCTGATTAGCAAAAAAAGCCCACGTAATCCCGGTCCAGTACTGGGATTTTTTACGCCTTTTCCCTGGCTGGCCTGAGAGCGCATGAGTGCATGTCTATAGCGCATGAAAACGCATGATTCTCATGCACCATTTTTGACGCGAAAGCCCTTGTGTGGTGGCTTCTGAGACGATTTGCGGAATGCATGAAAACCAGTCTGTTAAGCGAAGCGGGCAGGCGTGGGGGGCTGCGCGCGCTAAGGGGTTAGATTATAAAATATCAAACGCCGGTGAGATCCATTATTGTGGAACCACCCGAAGGAAGTGTAGAGGCGAAAGTACCCAAAATAATTTTGCAAATTATTTAGAAATGAACTGAGCGCTCGAAACGAAATATAATTTCGAGCACCCCAATTAGCAGTTATATTTTTAATGTATTAAACAGGATAAAAACCAGAGCTTCCATTCTTATTTAAGTTATGGATTTTATTTGCATCATTAATTTTTATTTGGAACGTCGGACCTTTATTCTCAAGAATTACAATCTGGAAATTATAGTCCCTTTTGATTAATGCGTGATAAAATGAATCACTGAGACTGACGCTATTAACATCCGATAGAGAAACCCCTCTATCTTTATCAAAGTGCGTCACTAATGGACTATCAAGCACAACAAATCCAATGAATGGATTCCCTTTTCTTGATAAAAATTCCGCAAAGCAAATGGTAAATATAGCATGTATTACTGCACGGGTACCTTTACCAAACATTCCTCGGCGTTTCCCATTGATATTAAAGTCATATGTATCTTCGTCAAATCGCACTTTGTTATCTTTAGAATTTTCAAAATTTATATCATTCAAAAAGTCTTGCATCGCTATTTCTATATCATACAAATCAGCTACTGTTAAGGAGTCAAAGTCCTCGGCGGAGTATTTAAGTTCGTCAACATCATCTTCTTTATCTTGTAATGAGGATAGAATGCTATGTTTTGTGTGATCCATTAAAAGATTGTCTTTATATTCATAAAGTGATTCAAGAGATGAATGTATTGTTTTATATTTTTATCTTCTAACGTCTTAAAATCACTTTTTTCTGCTTGATAAATTTCATTAACATCATTTTTTTCTTAACATAATTAATTCATGTTCGCGAACATTAGATCCGATTGATTCAATTAATCCTTTCAGCTGGCTTTTGATTTTCAATTTTTCTGCATTACACGACAAAAAACAATCATCATATGATATTTCATTTTCTTTTTTTTGCGGTGTATTACAGAACTCACAATAAATATCTGCAAAATTATTTAAATAGAAATTCGCCTGTGATACAACATCTATTCTTTGTAGATCTATAAAGTATTGGTCTTTAAGAAGACTAAATCTTTCAATGAGTAATGATAAGTATTTTTCCCTGTCACTGATTGAATATAATTCATCACTTAACTCTTTTAATAATTGCTTCTTATCATCAAGTGCATCAACAATACCTTTCAATATATCTTTCGATGATTCAATATCTTGCTCTACTTTCTCAAGTTCTCTTGAAACAATGACTTGATCATATTCAGGATAAATTAATTGCGCTTTCAATTCCTCATAAATATTTGCAATTTGATTTTTTAAAAAATATCTTGCTTTTTTATTTGGTTTTTCTGCTAAGGAGTTAGTATCATCTCTCTGAGTTAAAAGGAATTTAAATTCAGACTTTCTTTTTGTCTCCTCGCTAGGAATATCAGAAAGAATTAACGACTTCTCAGTTAACACTCTTAATTCATCAATACAAAAAAATTCAAAAACATTATTAAGATTAAATTTATGAAGAGTATTACTTAAGTTTGTTCTTACTTTAGCCTCTTTGAAATTCAACCTACCATAAAAGTATGATGAAAAACTCTTTTTAGACGAAGCACTTTTGGAAAAAACCATCAACAGATTAGCTTCACTAACATTTTCAATGCTCGAATCATATAATCTGTAATGGGCGCTATCCTGAAGAGACCTCTCAATTGTCATTACCCTACCTTGAAAATTAAATTCCAGATAGGCTAAATCATAACCTTGAGCATGATCGATATCTTTATTTTTTAGTTTTTCACTCCCTAATAAATATCGAATCAAATAATATATGTATGTTTTTCCAGAGTCAGAACCACCATATAAAATAGTCAATTTAGAACCAAATTCAATTATAGCATCTAATTTATTGAATCCGGTTACCTTTATTTTTCTGAACGTAAAAAAATTGTCATTCATAATTAAATTCCATATCATATTTGCCAATTTTATTTTTTATAATTGATTGCAACTGCTCATCAGGAATATCACTATATAACTTAACCACCAAATTTATATTATGCTCCATCTGCGCAACATATTCATTATGTAGAGAATTTGTAAATGCATATGTTTTTTCAGAAGCTTTATATACAAAACCACGATGTGTATAAATTTTTGAGGCTAGTTCATAGCCTTGCAACAAAGCCAATGATTCTAAAACAATCTCTCGTTTTAGGGCTAACTGAGCATCTCTACGGGGTATTGGAGGATGAAGACTAATCTCTTCAGGTAAAAAATCCTTAAGATTTACTAAAATAAAATCAAAACAAATAAGCCGTTCAAGGCTTAATGAAGAAGGATAAATAGCGACGAGCACTTTCGCTATTCGACATGCCACTTCTAAACTTGAATTATAAATTCTAACCATTATCTCACCGTCCAAATTACTTCACCATCATTAACCAAATGATGGCATATTCCTTTTTTATCATTTGCTTCACATATTTTTGATAGTACTGAATGTGCAATTGGTGTCAGAACAGCCTGCTTCAAGACTGCATTACACCTAATAAATGCATAATTATGGTCTTCATAAAAGACGGGTTCAATTGAAGATGAAATGTAACATTTCAATGCTTTGAATACATCATCTTTAAATACTTCGCGGACAAAAACCTCAAGCGAAGATGCAAAATAAAAATCATTTCTACTATTATTAAAGTGTCGTCTGTATGGATCATCAAGCTCTAAGAAAGAACTATAAGTTTTATTTCCATGCTCTGAATAGGCTTGAAGCAGTGCATTAACATATACAGACTCTTTTTTTGAATTGTATGTTGGAATTTCATTTGGAGGGATTCTCACGACATACAGCTCGTTAAAGTACTTAAAATAAAGGTGTGTATTTGCAATATCATTTAAAATCAATGATAAGGGTAGAGAGTAAAAAATACTAAAATCAAAATCCTCAATATATTTTTTTATTTCATCATCTAATGGAATATCAATCTTTTTAGTTATTTTTTTGAAATTGCTGAATCCCATGAATCAAGGACTGCTTTTTTAAGCTCGTTTTTATTTTTCAATAAATTAGAAAATGTAGTAGATAAATCATAGGGTGCCACAAAAAAGTACTTCTGAGGGATGGGATAATCACCATTCAGAGTAAAATAGATAAGTTTTCCAAACTCAACTACAACATCAGAGAACCCTAAACTTTTTTTGTACAGTTTGCATTGATAATTATCCCAAGAATAACCTTCTACGTTAGGATCCGATTTATATCCAACAACGTCTCTACCTTTATCTCCAGCTCCTCCCAAACGTTCGCTCCACGGGTAATCATCTGATTTACAGACAATAAGCCAATCATGGACAAATACCTCCCATTGTTCATCATCCCATGTCAATATTTCCGAAAGTGGTTGAGACACAAATTAACTCCTTTTTAGTCTTTCAAATATCAAATTACTGTACCAGTCCATCATAGACTTCCTTCCACTAAAATATTGAGCATGGTTATAAGTCCCCCTAATAGAATTTTTATCTACATGAGCCAACTGGATTTCAATCCAAGCACTCTCAAAACCTTGCTCATGCAGGATTGTAGAAAGGGTATGACGAAAACCATGTCCAGTGACTTTTCCTCCATACCCAATACGCTTAATGGCTTGATTTATACTCGCTTCGCTCATTGGCCTATTCGGATCGTTCCGCCCTGGAAAAACATAACGATAGTTCCCTGTCATGATCTTGAGTTCATTGAGTAAATCTACCGCTTGAGATGATAAGGGCACAAGATGTGGCCTACGCATTTTCATCCTTTCAGCAGGAATTTCCCAAATAGCGTTATCCAGATCAAATTCTTGCCATAATGCCGCGCGTAATTCGATGGTTCTCACACCCGTAATCATCAGTAATTTCGTGGCTATCTGGACAAGCTTACTCCCGGAGTAACCCTCTAAGGCACGTAGAAAATCAGGTATCTCATCAGCTTTTAGGAATGGGAAATGATTGGATTGGTGTACTTCGAGAGCGCTGGAGAGATCAGCCGCAGGATTGTACTCCGCCCTACCCGTTGCAATTGCGTAGCGAAACACTTCGGAGCAACGCTGCCGCACTTTGCGCATTTTCTCCAACGCACCACGTTTCTCAATTTTACGCAGAACGTTCAGCAGCTCTAGCGGTTTAATCTCTCCCACAGGCCTTGTTCCGACATAAGGAAAAATGTCGTTCTTAAACGCTTCCATGATGTCTGATGCATATCCCGCCGACCATTTAGCAGATTTAAGTTGATGCCACTCTCTGGCTATCTTTTCGAAGGCGTTCTCTGACTCTGTTTGCATAGCTAGCTTTTGCTCTTTTCGAACCTCACTAGGGTTCTTTCCTTCTGCCACAAGTTTTCGAGCTTCATCACGACGGGAACGAGCATCGGCAAGGGTGATCGTTGGGTAAACACCAAGCGAGATCATTTTGGGTTTGCCGGCATAGCGATAGCGGAACCGCCAACTCTTGCTTCCATTAGGTTCTATAAGTAATGACAACCCTAGCCCATCTCCAAGTGTATAGGCTTTAGCTTCAGGCTTAGCGCGGCGAATCTGCATATCGTTTAAAGGCATGTGTATAGGAATCCAGACCGAACAGGAACATATACACAATCCTATACACATTCAGTACCGGATTCTACTGGATGGTTACGGACTACTATGGACTTAAAAGAATAAAAAATGTTATAAATCAGAGATTTTATGGACTAATACGGACGTTTGAGGAAGTTGAGATGGTGCCGATAATAGGAGTCGAACCTACGACCTTCGCATTACGAATCTGTAGCACCAATCATAACTATCTGTTTTAGCAAGCATTAACCGCATTCACTAAGCTATAGTTGATGGCACAAACAGAAAGTTGATGCATGATGTTGCCATGTGTATGTCACAAATACGGCACAACAATCTTCAAACATGTAGACACACATCCACAGGAGAGTACAAAGCCTTGCAATCCAGTGCAAAGCTTTGTGTGCCTCAGTTTGTTCAACCTTTACCATCCGTAACCATGGTGCTTTTAGTGAGAGAAGTCATTTTTTCTCTTTTCTCTTGTTGACAACATAGTTTTGCTGGCTGTTAAGATTCATTGGATTTACAAATCCCCAAAATGGATTGTGATCTTCGTTATGAACAATAAATAAGCAGACAATAGATACCATACATTATTAGTGTTCCGGTTTCTGAAAATGTAATTTATCTATGTTTCCGACATCACAACTAAAATCATCAGGGATACTCTATTCTAATCCCGCTGAAACATCAGCAAGCATTAAAAGAGAAATCACGCCGACTCAGATAGAAGAAGCGCGGAGCAGTGGCTGTTTGCATGTCAAAGATTGTGATATTGAGTATCTGCCACAGTTACCCTGTGAAATAACATCAGTTACAATAGAAAACTGCAATAACCTAACCAACCTTACAGGGTTGCCGGTTAATACACAAAACCTGTCCGTCATTAACTGTGAAAAATTACAAATCACAGACATGCCATCGACAGTAAAAAATCTACATATTGAATTAACTGATTCACCATTTATACACATCATACCTGAAGGCATCGAATGCCTGACGGTTTGTCGCTGCCATATATCTGGAGTGCCAGAGAGCGTCCGCTACCTTGAGATAAAAGGTAGCGCCACAGACAGCATAAAAAATGTTCCAAACGGGTTATCATCTCTCAGCATCAATAGCTATAACCCGGAGAATCAGGCCAGAATTGACAACCTGATATCACCGTCACTGCAGACGCTATCGCTGACTGGATGTAGCAATATTATACTGCCGGAGAAACTTCCGGAGAGTGTGGCATCTGTAACTATTCATGCGGAGCAGAAAACCACGTGGAACATCGGTGTTGAAGGGATGCCTGATGGGCTGGATCTTGATTTATAAAATGTACTACTCTCCCCAGATGTAGTTAAAGCAAAAAACATCACCTTTCAGGGCAACGCACCGGATGCAGCCTTACACTTTCGCCAGGGAGACATTGTCTATGGACTTGATGGGCCAAGAGAAAAAGTTGTTAAGGCGATCAAAGTAGTTAATGGCCTATCCAAAAAAGATATTATCACACAAAACGCATTAACAAATGCAGTGTGGAGTCGAATGAGGCCTAACAGATATAATACAGATAATACCATCCGCAAACTTCTGAATGATTATAGCCGAGGTTATTGCTTTAGAGATTTTTTAAAGAACCATAACAAGTTTAACGTCACAAGACCGACATTTTCAAAATGTGGTGTTGATGAGTTATGGGCAAAAACAAGCAAAGCCGGTCTGGAGTTTCAGACATTAACACGCGACAAAACAGTTATGTTTTGTGCGGATGAGCTTGTCAACTCACTCAAACTCATTGCTAACAAGTCAGATGGTTATGGTCAGAGTATTACAGACAGCGAATTACGATGGATTTATCGCAACAAAGACAACGACCAGATACTGAAAAACATAAAGTTTTACTTGCATGGGAAAGAGATACCAGCAGAAAAAATATTAGGCGCACCCGAGTGGAAAGACTACAACCCCAAATACTCTGGAGCCACATATAAGTATTCTTAATGATATTCATTTACAACAGAAGAGCACTAAGCAACTTTTCATTGCGCAAAGGATAAAAACGATGCCATTTTCAATCAAAAACATATTTTCAGGCTCAAAAGGACACCCCCCTGAAATCTCCGGGCCTATACATGACAAGCCAGTACAGGGGAATTGCACACTAACCTCAACCACATGTACGATACAGGACTATACAGTATGCAACAGATGGTCCTGCAGTTTTGACATGCGCCCCCCCGGTGCTGGAGACAGAACCTCAAACCTAAAACTCACTGCAACTGAGCTATCATGGCTATCTAAAACAATAGAAACAGAGAGAAATAACACAAAAGAATCGTAACCACTTACCAGAGAACACAAAAAACCACAGACCCGAAACACCTGACTGCAAGCAACCACCTCCACGGGAGGTGGTTTTACCATGAACTTCCTGTGTACTGACTTGTGTTCATAATAATATTTTGGTGTTTAAACTCAATAAAGTCACAAAAATGATTGTAATCATGTAATGGAGTAAAATTAAAATATTTCTTAATCCCTTTTCCTAAACCATCATAATATGGATGAGCATCTACTTTTTTGTGCATAAAAGACAACCCCTCAAGTAGAGCCGGATGATTACTACGATTAATAATTATTGCACCATTTTCAATATTTACACTATCATTACGACGATCAACATGCACTGCAATTCCATCTGGAGCACGCATTACACCAAGCTTACCTGTAAGCATCATATCCATATCAAGATATATACACCCCTCACCGGATGAAATTCCATGATTCTTTGTGTTATCTGTGCATCTAAAGATTTCCCCAGCCTTCAATAAGGCTAAATTTCTGAAGAAGTCAAACCATGTATGATCTCTCTTCTCTGCATACATATAAATCAAAGAATCCTGCGCATTTGAAATTTCACTCAACTCTTTCTCCAACAGATTCAACAAGTATTCATCTCTTTTGGCTTCAGAGCGTAACTTTTGCTCACATATAATATCATGATAAATATCTGATAGTTTTCTATCATACATGCTGAAATCAACATTTTCCCGATAAATTATCATTATATTTTCAAAATCTTGTTCCAGTTTTGAAAAAGCAACCTTTTGGCTGAATGAAAAATCACCGTCAACAAAAACACCTATTGTACGCTCACTCTCTATCCTTGCTGTATTTATGACATTATCTAAATAGGGATGCTGCTTAGTATTAACTATTGGAACCTCATCCTTCTTATAACGTTCAGGATTAGGTTCAAACCACTGAAAAAGAATAGGCGTTTTTTCATCAATGACCTTTAACTCATACTCCTTTCCTGCAAAAGAAGCCGTTTGACAGGATGAATTCTGCAATATATCAGCGGAGTTATGGCAAATAGTCCTTATCGGTGAAAGCATTAGTCGTCCTGTTTATCCATGTTTTCTTCACAATTATCACTTAACGGGGAATCTCATGGGGAAACCCTGTCTGCTAACTCTTTAAGCATTAATTATATTGGCATACTCAACCACAAAGTCTCCAGCCATTTTGCCATCTTTATCAGAAGATATGCCAAGGCATAAACAACTTGACAGCAGGAGCGAACCCGGCATTTATAGCCAGCCAGATGGGGCATGAAACTGCGCAGATGGTGTATGAAATTTACGGTATGTAAAAGAATACAAAGAAAGAGATATACAATCTCAACAAGTAAGAGCAAAAATCACAACTATCTAATACATAAAGATTTTATTTGTTTTTCAAAACGTTAAACAATATCAATTACTACTACAAGCTACGATAACCTACCTTTTTTTTGCCCCATTTTTGCCACCGAAAAAAATTCCAAAACGTCTCAATCAAAGTCAAACCAACCGCAGCACGTCCTGCATACGACATAGCTGCGGCATATCACAAAACGATTACTCCATAACAGGGACAGCAGGCCACTCAATATCAGGTGCAATTGATATATCAACACGGTTCAGTAACACCCGATACTTTTTCCAGGCTTCCAGCAATGACGCCTCTTCTTCCGTTGCGATCTGCAGCATCCTGAAGTGGGGCGCACCACGCAAACATCACAAAATATTGTCGTTGTGATGGACCTGTGCAATAGTAAATCACGCTACGTTTCTGTGTACAACGTACTGTAGTTTTCTTTACGATTTATAGCTGTACTGGTGAATCATGAACAATCTGAATCGATGCATGGCGTGTGGTGCCTGCTGTGCATTTTCCGCGTCTATTTTTACCAGAGCAAAACCAATGATACTGGCGTAGTCGTCTCCCCGAGACTTATGCCCGTATGGCACACCTCAAATAATCTGGGATCTCATTTCGTAGTTTTACAATATCAATATCCGACTCGATATGTTTCTGGTAAAACTTGTCTGCAAGCAAGTTTGCTATGCTATCTGCCGTACGATTTTTTACATCCCGGCTCATACTATCACAAAGAGCATCTATTTTCTTGCCAAAAGAAGCATTCCCCATTATTACATGATTAATAGAACTTTGTGCTGCCTTAACATCAAGAGTTAGTTGATATTCCTGACTCACAAGAGAAAAGACCCTTTGCCTCTCTTCAGTGGAAATTTTTGCATTTTTTTGAAAACAGTAATTATCAATCTCCTGGTTGATCACCCTTGAGGGATATACTATCCGTTCATCTTTTATCCACCCATTAATATCTTTAGTACTCTGCCTACTCACTGTATCCAGTATATTGCCGCTAAATTTGCGAACAGAAAAGCGAATCGTCCGTTCTCCCATTGAACATTTTATGACCTCATCATTCTTCCCTCGGAAAGAGTTCCTGAAGGAGTTTTCTCTATGGCAACTTATACCAAAAGAGCTGAAAGACGTACCTGTAGTATTCATCGGCATTATAATTCCTTTTTATAAAAAAGTGTTTACAATATTGCATACTTGTGTTTATTGTAGCCAGAAAAAACATGCATGCAATAATATTCTATTAAAAATTGTGTTGTTTTATTCACATATCATGAGCGGTATGTTGGCTCTTGTTACCAATATAGTTCACAAAATGGGTTGAAAAGGATAATAATATGCCAGTCATATTAAATTTTTCTAATGGAAGTGTATTGCCGGAAAATGAGCTGGAGGCTTTACGACATATTGCAAGAAGCAATCAGAATGACACTATTACTATAGGAGGCCGTAATATGAGGCTTCATTATATCCAGTTTATGGATGGTTTTAGTGTAGAGCCTATTCCTGGTGGACTTTGGGACCATCTTGGGGCAAGAGAGTCTCATCATCTCGCAGACAGCCTGGCAAGACAACTTAACGGAGGTAACACTTTTCTGCAGGCATACAGCTTATATCTGGAGCAGAGGCAAGCTGCCCCGCTTGTGCAGGAAAGCGTCATAAAAACACTACTGGATCGAATAAATTCGAATGCATTTCCCGTTAGTTTACAAGACTTTTCCTGTACTGAAGAACATCTTAATTGTCCGATAACGCTACGTATTCCTGAGACAGGTGTTTTTGTCAGAAATGCTCGAAATTCAGAAATATGTGCATTATATGATCAGGAAGCATTGACTGAACTTATCCTGCGTAACGCTCTCCACCCCCTCAGCCGTGACCCCTTTGCTCCAGAAATGATTATAAGCAAAGACAAGTGTCATTTTAATATAACAAAACAATGTTTTTACGCATTACCTATATAACCCCTTCAACAAAACAGTATTTAAAAATAAAAATACAATAAAAGAAACATATTTTCAGTAAGTTAATCACCATATAACAAACATATAGCGAGGAGACTATTTATGCCCAAAATATCATCAGTTGTATCATCATGTTACCATCTGTTCAGTGAACATCAACAACTTTCAAATGAAACAACAATGACGAACTCCGCCTCCAGAAGAATTGTTCATAAAGAATATGGTATATCTTTAAAATCCGTTCCTGTATGGTTGGCTACAGCTAAAACTCCCCTTGCTCTACTCAATGGCAGACATACAAGAAGTCACTCATTTATTATTGCAGGGCCCCCAGGAATGGGAAGCAGGAGTGGAGCCCAATACTATGCCATAAACAGTGATGATAAACGCTCCCGCATAGACATTGACTCTTTATTTTAAAAAAGTTAAATAATGCGCGAAATCAAAATAAATTTTCAATCGATGTAAAAGAAACGGTCATAAAACTACAAGGGCAAAAATTTACATGCATTGAAGATTTTCATAAAAAGTATAATGAAATCAGGCTAAAGACCAATAGCAACATTCAATAAAAACAAATTACAGATGAAGTAAAATCACTTGCATATTTGATTCTTTCAAAAAAAGAGATATGGATATATAAAAACAATGAAAAAGACAATGCAAAACCAAACTTAGGAGAACGAGACGTAAGAATGTTCGAAAATATTAGTCCTGATAAATCATGGGTAATGTTTATTTCAATTACCCTTTATAACGAAGTTTCCTCTGGCAGAGTCATAAATGCATTCTTCATGTTTTACAATTATTGATGCCGTTATTGGTTCTCGAGTCAGTGGGTGGGGTAAGCCTTCACCAGTCAAACGAGAAAATGCAGCGGCGTCAAATAAAGTACATACATCTGAACCATCTGAATTCCTCACAAAAATACCTTTTTCAGGCAGCTCCAGTGTAATTGGGCATTGAAGCACCTCACCAGGACAGTGAAGTTTTCCAATATCAACAGTAAAGGTACATTCCGATATTTTGGCCTGCAAAGAGTTTCGCCCTCCCATTCCAGGGAGCGCGCTTAATATCCTGTTTCTGAGCGCATTAACTCCATCATTAAAAGCAATATTCAATAATTCTGCATAAACCCGTCCCTGCCCTTCACCTTCTGCTAAAAAACGGCCTGTATCTGGCATATAAGAAACTCTAACCCTCTCCCCTCCCAGGAGAAATCCACCAATCTGCCCCTCCATTACCTGCTGACGCAGCTCCATCATCTCATTCACGAATGAAGCCGATGACACATATGATATTAATCCAGGCATTACCATATTCCTTCATACGGATAAATATTCCCTCAAGTCTTCATAACAAACATCCACCGGACATGACAACAAAAACCGGAGCCGGACTCCGGTTTTGTGAAGCTGTCGGGTTACTTCATCCC
>PPYF01171966.1_pt1 | contig 21214 bp, 31 predicted proteins | sample 1559871 | NCBI WGS metagenome assembly PPYF01 (sample SAMN08240021, study PRJNA423297) | Human gut metagenome, whole genome shotgun sequencing project.
TGGCCAGACTTTGCTATACAGCGGATCCCATGCGCTGAACGCGCTTCAGCGCATGGGCTAATTGCCCGGAATAATCAATCTTGTAAGGGATATCCACACTGAGGGCATTTATTTGCTAAATCAGAAACTTTATCCCATCCACATTCGGGGCATTTAATGAGTGCCATTTAATCACCGTCTTTCTTATAATCAGGCAAGAAGTAACCATATTTTTTCCCTGCTTTTTTATAATTTTCATATTCTTCTGGAGACATTGCTTTCATTAATATATTGGCAGTAGCTGTTATGGTTTTGTTTTCAAAATCTTTTGATTGTGATTCAAATACAATATCGAAAAATTTTTTATCAGAATGAACAAAATCAAGAAATTTTTGCAAAGTCTCCATAGATAAAAAACGATTGAATTTATATCCCACTTTATCAGATATGGCTTTTTCTTCTTTGTCAAAATAATTCGGGTAATAGTCATATACGGCTGCAATTACATAATGGATAGAACCGTTTTCAATCAATAAATTCAAAATAGCTTTTTCTACTTGCGAAAAGTCCTGTAATTTGCTAATTGCTATTTCAGATATACCAGCAGCTTTAGACGCAAGAGATAAATCTCCTTTTTCGTAACGAGTCTCCGATATACCGAGTAGCCAGTCAGTAGTGACACCAAAAAAATTATGGTAAGCCGATAGAATCTCTTTTGTTATTTGAACCTCTGGACTACCAATTTCTAATTTGCCAATTTTTTGGCGAGAAATGTAATATCCTATTTTCTCAAATTCTCTTGATAAATCTTCCTGCGTAAAGTTTTGCTTGTGATTTTTGTCTTTTAAATCCTCTTGATATTCTAAGCGCAAGGTTTTGAATTTAGTTTCCATGAACAATCCCCTTTCTGTTCTATATGCGAACAAATTAACAAAATACCGAAAAATGAACAAAATCTGATGTTTTTTTCTGCACACAAAGAATGATGTGTTATGATGTTCATGTAACGAACAACAACAACTTTGTTCGATCTTATAATAGCACGTGCTTTACTTAAAGTCAACAACAATTCGGGGAAGGAGTCAATTGTGAACAATCAAAAATTATTTAGTGATTTTAATAAGCGGAGAGATGCCATCAAATAATACGCAAGAAATAAAAATATTCCACTATGGAAGATTGCGGCTGATATGGGAATCAATGACGGAAATTTAAGCCGAAAACTTAGGACATTGTCAGAAGAACAGGAACAGGATATATATAGCCGGATTGACAGACTGGCAGCAGAGGTAGGTGAATAAAGATGGAATTTAAAAAGGCAAATATGCCTGTAGCGATTGCTGCTAAAGCTCTCGGAGTTGACGCACAAACGGTTCGGGTTCTGTGCCAACAAAATCTTGTGGATTGGGGAACGGCCTATAAACATCCACACAGTCGGCATTACAGTTATCTAATTAGCCCATTGAAATTCTATCAAGCTACGGGGTATTTGTGGGAGGGCGAAGATGACTAAGGCAGAACGAAGAGAACTTGAACGGAAACAAGAAATTCTTATGCGCCGTTACAATGAATACGAAGCCATGCAGAGAGATTTCAGTTACGATCCAGAATTCTACAGTTATGCCGAAAGGCAAATGCAGAAGTTAAATGATGAGACTGAATATATCAGAGGCTTGCTTGAAGGGCGGTGGAATGAATAATGACTCCGCAGGAAGAATACCGAGACACAGAAAGATATATTCGCTCAAGAAGTAAAAAGGTTATTCCTTATAAAAATGGTATTCGATATTGTTGCCTATATCATGACGATAAAGCGGAAAGCGCATTTCTTACATTAGAAAATGAAAAGGTTCTTCATTATTGCCATGTATGCGGAAGTATATATCATAGGTGCAAGAAGGATGCCGGATTGTGGACAGATTATCAATCACCGCAACAAACAGCGAAACGAGTATCTAAAAAACAATATTGGCTCGAAAAATATTCACAGGCACGATATGACTTGCACAACATTAGCACAGGAGAACAAACTCATACAAAATACAAGATTGTAGATCGAGACGGCAAGAAACAATTTCCGCAAGGCCATTATAATGGAAATAATGCGTGGATTGACGGGTTGAATGGAGTAGATACATCTCTATCGGTTTTTTGTAACGGTCGCATTAAACAGCTTCAGCAGGCAATCAAGCAAGGAACGCTGATCTGTTATGCAGAGGGCGAGAAAGACACTCTCACTTTATGGAAGTATGGATATATCGCTTTTACTTGTGGAGCTGTGCGAACATTCAAACAGGCAATACTACCTTATTTAAAAGGTGCTAACGTGATTGTGTTTGGAGACAATGATAATCCGGGGAGAGCGGACGCTGACAGGATTGCCGGACTGATAAATACAGTCGGACGGGCAAGAGTCATTATACCGCCAGAGGTGCCAGAAAAAGGAGATATTACAGATTATATGAGCAATCATTCCAAAGAGGATTTACAAAAGCTCATAGCTGAAAATACAGCCGTTACAGATACAAACGTATGTAGTCATGCAACTGTTAAAAATAGTTCTGCACCAAAAGGTGCGCCGCTTGTACGAAAGTTGATGGAACTGGATGCGGCAAATAAATTTCCTCTGACAGACATAGGGAGTGCAACGCTATTCAGCGCAGTGTTTAAGAACAAGCACAGGTACAGTGTGACAGCTAAGGATTGGTTCTTCTATGATGGTCAACGATGGATTCTTGATCGGGAGGGCTTAAGGGCGAGGAAGTCAGCAAAAGAGTTATCCAAGGCATTGAGCATATACGCCGTCAATTGCCTGCCGGATGAGGATGAGAAACGAAAGGAACAGTATCTAAAATATGCTCTGACATGGACATACAGCCGAACACGCAATGCAATCATACAAGACAGTCGAGATCTTAACTTTATTTCTAATGAGGAACTGGACGCGGATGATTATGTGCTGAATTTACAAAATTGTGTTCTGGTATTCCATGAAGATAAGGTTGAAAAGCATGAACATAGCGCAGATTTGCTACTATCTAAAATTGCAAATGCAGAATACCGTCCAGAGGCAAGGTGTGAACGGTGGGAGCAGTTTTTAGATGAAGTCATGCAAGGCGATAAAGACAAAATCCATTATCTTCAGAAATTATTCGGAACGTGCCTCACCGGAGATGTACGTCTTGAGAAAATGTGGTTTCTGTTTGGTAGCACAACAAGGAACGGCAAAAGTACCATGATTGAGCGGATTGCGGATGTTTTGGGAGATTATTCAAAAACAATCCGGCCAGAGACACTGGCAATCAAGAACAATCCAGACAGCCGGACAGCTTCTCCAGATGTGGCGAAACTTGCAGGAACACGCTTATGTGTCTGCTCTGAGATACCGAAGAGAATGCCGCTTGATGTTGGACTCTTAAAAACACTGACCGGGCGAGATACCATAGTTGCAAGATTTCTTCATCAAGACGAATTTCAATTTGTTCCAAAATTCAAGATGATCTGCAACACGAATTTTCTTCCAGTAGTAAGCGACAATACTATTTTTAAATCTGACAGAGTGCAGGTGGTAAGTTTTGATCGGCATTTTGAAGAATCAGAGCAGGACAAGACGCTGAAAGATAAGCTGTCTACAAAAGAAGCGTTGTCCGGGATTTTAAACTGGATGATTGAAGGATGGATAGCGTTTTGCCGGGAAGGCCTGGAAGTGCCGGAGGCAATAAAGAAATCCACAACAGATTATGAAGCGTCAAGCGATAAGCTACAGAATTTCATCAATGAATGTCTGGCAGAGGCAGAGGGCAAAAATATTTCCGTTAAAGAAACATATGCCCGTTATGAAAAGTGGTGCAGTGAGAATGGATACCATGTTGAGAACAAACAGAATTTTATTTCTGATTGCAAGGCGAAGGGCATTTATAAGGAGCGTGGCATGGTAGATGGATCACAGGTAAGAAATATCATCAAAGATTATGAATTTGCTGAGGATGGATTTATGGAAGTAGACGGAGATATACCCTTTAAATAATGAAATAGGCAAAATAGGCAAACCGTATGTAAATATTTAAAAATCACTCTATAGAAACTTTACATATAAAATGCCTATAATGCCTATCTATAAAAAAATATTCAGTAAAATCAAGGGTTTCCAGACTTTTAGAGATTAGAACGTACCTTTGTTTGTAACGGATTTTCAGATTGGAGATGAGAAATTGCAGTCAGAATTTTATAAAAAATATATGCGCTCTAAGGAGTGGGAAGAGAAGAAGCAGGAGCGCATGAGAATAGATAATTACTCTTGCGTGATGTGCGGACGGAGCCGGGAGCATTGCAGGACGCTTCAAGTTCATCATATCACATATAAAAATCTTGGACATGAGAATGTATACACAGATTTATGTACCGTATGCGGCTCTTGTCATAAGAAATTGCACAACTATTATGACAGAATCCGGGAGGCTACAGCATGACAGATTTTAAGAGTACAGTCTACTGGAAGATATACGGCGATGTGTTTGCATTTCATAAAAAGTTTGCAGAGGTTCGTGAAGATGATGCGTATTGGCAGCAGGTAGTTGATGAGGCAAGCGCACTTTTTAAGAGGTATGAGAACGTACCAGAGAAAGAATTTACTAAACAGTTGATTTTAACGGTTCTTGATGAATTAGAGCGGATTTATAAAGATATGTCTAAAAAGCATGGATAAGGAAGTTCCATGCAGAAAATATTACACATAAAAAGGAGTGACATTATGGCAGGTAAAACAACACAGAAACATGACGAGAGGGGCGGCAGATACCTTGACTCATACAAAAGGTATGATGTGGCAGAGGCAGGAGAACCGGACAATATAGCACCTATTATAGATGTGGCTATAAAACGGCTGAGGGGGCGGCCTGCTGCCTACGAGGAATCTTCAGAAGGACTTGAACGCTTTAGGAATAATTGCATTGGGTATCTGGAATACATACAGGAGCAGAACCAAAGACCAGACTGCAAGAAGATAGTTCCAGATATTGAGGGTTTAACGGTTTTTCTTGGGATCACCAGAAACACATTAAGCCTTTATGAACGCAACAGGGGCGAGAACTGGAAAGAGCAGATAGACCAGATTAAAAATGCAATCATGGCAGTAAAAAAAGAACTGGCGTTTCATCAGCAGATACCGACAGTTTACGCCATTTTCGATCAAGTCAATAACGGTGATTATCGGAATGTTTCTGAATTTAAGCTACAGGCAGAGACTACGACTACATCAGACCAGATAGCATTATCGCAGGAAGAAATACATCAGATTGCGGAACAGGCGCAGAAAGAAAGCATTTCAGAACTTATTGAACAGTTACCAGACGAATAGGAGGATTTGAAGGATGTTAGCACGAGGATATAATTCAGACGCAGGATCACAACGGTTTGACAGAGTAACGGTTGATATTTCTACCAGAGAGAAAGCTGGGCAGACCACTTTTGAACAGTTTCATCACATGAATTTGGCAGAGCGTACAGAACTTCACGATAGATACCCAGATATTTATAATCTGCTGTCTGCTGCCGAGAAGGGAGCTTCACATGGTCGATACGCAGGACAGGCACATACACTATGATGATAAAGGCAGACCGATTTATTTATCTGGTATTCGGTCTAATAATCAATCTACAAAGAGCCGTTACCAGATCATGCAGGAGCGATACCACAAGGCTCTACAGTGGGAAATAGAACATAGCAGGAATTGAAAGGAGATTAAAGAATATGGATAACAGACAAACAACAATTATGAACCGTCATAATAATGATATTGTGGCTTGCAAGATTTTAAAGGTGCAGGAGAACACCGTCACTATCCCTCTGCCGTGGGGAGGCACTACTACTATGACAATTATTAGTGATATTTTTAAGCCGGGAGATTGGATTGATATGCAACTCAAACCGCAAAGGAATAACGGACGAGTAACAAGCTATTCAGCCGGATATATCGGACGCACACCTACTAAATTCATCCCGGAAGATGATAAAGTGCAATTTGTCACAGTATAGAACTATGAGAGGGCGCAGGCGGTTCATGTAGCCGCCTAAATCCCTCAGACGGTATTTTTATCTGTAACGGTATTTTTAAGGAGGATTTTATGAGAATGACATTTCAAGAAGCATTAGACAGCTTATATGCAAAATATGGAAAATACGGTTGTGAACGTGAGTTTCTGGCTGATTTACTGAATAGCGGTATTGGAGAACATGAATTTAGTGTGAGAGCCGCTTATAATGGCATTCGGATGAGTCTGGCGCATTTTACAGGCGAACACGAATTATTCAGCATTGAGGATGTTATGGAGATAACGGGAGAGTCCAGGGAGGAAGTATTGGACAAAATAGAAGGTTGCAGAGAGGAACTGGCGGCAGCAGGCAAAAACCCGGATGATTATTTTGTACCTGCCGAACCGAAGCCGGATAAAGTAACATGGTTCTTCCCTCATGGGCTAACATCTTAGGAGTATATTATGATGATAGAAGCGAAAAACAGCTACACATTACCAGAGTTATCTGAATTATTAAATATGTCGCAAGACAAGGTTTTGGACGAGATAGCAGAGATTCTGAACAGAATGAGCGAAGCAGAAAGAAAACAATATTTAATAAGAACATATGTCCATGAATTATAGAAAATTCGTATTCTGTAATGTTATACGAACTTTTGCTCCTTGTTTTTCCCTTAAAATCACGTGATTTATATCCTTTTCTATACAATTTCTAAAAACACGAACTTTTATTGACAAAACACGAATTTTATACTATAATACAAATATAGAATAAGACAGGAGGAAAAGATTGTGGCGGCTGGATATAACAAGAAAACAAGGGCTTTATCTGAAGAAGAATATCGTAATATCATGGAAGCTATTATGAGTGGATTCACATATACGAATAGCGATGGAACAAACAAAACTTTCCGGCCAAATAAGCGACTAGCTATGATATTGCAAACAGAAACAGTTTCCGGAATGAGAATAGGGGATGTTCTTAAACTAAGAATGAATTATATAGTTAGGGATGGAGAACGCTACAGACTTGATTTGACAGAAGAAAAAACAGGAAAGCGGCGAGAATTTACTGTATCTCGAATATTATATAATTCACTAAGGCAGTACAGCATAGATAATAATATTGAAGAAACAGCGCCGTTATTCGCAAAGAACGGGAAAATACCAACAGAAAGAGCAATACAAAAGCAATTAGCTATCGTATGTCAGTATTTAGGGCTGCATGATATATCTACTCACAGCTTTAGAAAAACATTTGCTTCAAAGGTTTACACGGATAGCGGCTATGATGTGCGGCTTGTACAGCAGTTATTGCAGCATAGCAGTATTACTACTACGCAAAGGTATCTTGGAACTACGTCAAGACAAATCGAGGACGCATTGCAGGGCGTATCTAATAGTTTTGTAAGAATATAAGCATGGAGGGCAGACGGGAGGCCAGCCCTTCTTGACTATATGGTGGAGGGGGTCTTATGGCGGTGTGCGCTGACGGGTAGTAACGTCCAAAATCTGCCGCAAATTTTAAAAAGGACTGTTCACCATTGACTGATTATGCTATACTCTCTCTACGGAGCAATCGTGTTACAGGGTGGCTGACCTCTATTCTTACATAGAATGGGGGTGGTGCTGATGGACAAGAAACCATTTGATTTTAAAGACCTTATGGCCTTTGGTATGTTTGTTCTTGCATTGCTGACATTCGTCTTTACGTTTTTGAAGTAGTGCTTTTTGCATAGAAAAACCACCCTCATAACTTTGACCGGTTTAGGGTGGCATTTCTATGTTCTCTCTATAGGTCAACCCCTTGTGGGCGGTTGCTCCTTTTTTCATTTATAATATATCATATCCGGCAACGGGATTCAAGAGCCGTTACAAGATAAAATCCGACAGATACGGTTATTCTGTAACGGAGGTTATTAATAGTACCACATTTCGCCAGTGTCACGCCCATAACCGCATACGGTGCCTAATTTATATTCGCATCTTAAATCCAGATCAAGGCTTTTTAGATAAAATAATATTCCATGTGTACCACCAGATGATGAAATGCAATGTTGCCCATATAATTCTGCGTGTTCTCTTATGAGTGAATCTAAATTTGAAATTTGTGGTTTTAGTTTTTTGTAGAGCGTTAAAAGTAATAGTTCATTTAAGACGGAATGTTCTGTTTGCAATGTAAGTTCATAAGCATGTATCATTTCATGGAGTATTACAGACTTATCATCTTTATATTTGGGAGCAATTATAATTTCTCGTTCTGGAAAATTTGTTTGTCCCATAGTCTCATTTTCTAAATCTTGAATACGGAATGTAAAGTATTGAGATTCAAGTTCAACACTGAAATAATCAAACATATTCGCCATTGATTGAACGGTATTGTACAATTCGGAATTTGGTTGAAAAGTCATATCCTCAAAGTAACTTTCTTCATACTCTAAAATTTTCCCGTGCAATTCATATTCATCTATAGTTCGGTTGCTCCGCCATTCACTATATTTTTGACCAAATTTTCGCATATCCTCATCGCTAAGCATATATTATCTCTCCTTATCTCGTTCCATAGTTTCATCAATCGCCCTGTTGATGAAGCCGGTTGCACTCTCGCCCATTTTAGCGGCATGTTCTTGAACTATGCTTCTTTTATCTGCGGTCATGCGAACTTTGACTTCAACAAAATCCTTCATATACCGTTTATGAGCTTCTGCCTGGGCGGGGGTGAAACCTCTGTATGTACTTTTCTTATTGTCTGCCAATATCTACACCTTCTTTCACAAAAATTTCTTATTAAAAATATATCATATTGTAAGATGTACGACCATATACAAAATAGACAAATATATAGTCGTATATTCGTGAAGTATGCCTATTGATAGATACGACCATATACATTATAATAAGACCATAAGATAAAGCAAACGGAACAGCGAAGGGTGAAAACGAAGTGGCGAAAGCGTACCGGAGACACCAACATAACACCGGGCAAGGGTAAGGGGATAATGAGACGGTCAAGAAACCTTAGATAGCTTTAAGACCTGCCGGGGCTGTTCCAGATAAGGAGGTCACAAGATGAAGTACAATTTAAGCCAGATAATGAAAAAGGCATGGGAACTTTTCAGAAAAGGCAAAATCGCATTTGCTGAAGCGCTTCACAGGGCATGGCTCTCAGCAAAGGCCGTTACAATCAACCAGAAGCGCATAGAGGACGCAAAAGCAGCAGCAGGCGTTGAGGAAGAAACGAACACATGGAGCGAGTGGAAGAAAAAAGGCTACGAAGTAGCACACGGAAGCAAGGCGCTGTTTGGTGTAACGTTGATATGGGGAAGCCGTGGAGATGGAGCAATCTATAAAGCCAGGTTCTTTGGTCGCTCACAGGTTCAGGCGATTTAAATGGCGGTTTTGTGGCGGATTTATGGCGGTTTTTTGTCGTGGTGTTTAACTATAGGTAGAAGTAAAATTAAATATAGGAGGTACACATGGACTATAAGAAACTTATTATTGAAATGATACAAGAGATGAAAAACGAACGGTTTCTAAGAAATATCTATTTCTTTGTAAAAACCATATTAGAAACTGAGAAAAGCCTCTGAAGAAGCTGGCACTTCAACAAAGGCTAAGTAACCCGACAACACTCTTAAAAGCCGGATTGTCTTAATTATAGAGGCAGTCCGGTCAGAAATCAAGAAAGGATTTAGATTATGACTAAACAGGAATTGGAATGCAAATTTGTTGAGTTAGAAGATTGCCTCGATAAGGCGGAGCATATGTTGAGTTCGTTGGAAGAAAGTTACGATTTACAGAAAGTAAGTACGGACATGACAGACGATCTGTTGTTTGCACAAAATAGAGGTTTGATTTTAACGGAAGTCCGTATTGCTTGGGATTATGTGCAGAAAGCAATGTGTATTCAAGAAAATATTGAAAAGGAGATGTCATTATGATTTTAGCGACAGAAATTATCAAGGAGCAAAGAGAAACGATTGAGGAACAGATCAAATTTTATGAGGATATGTGTAAAGCACTTCTTGCAGACGCAGATCGAATGTCAAATAAAGCTAAAAATCTTAGAGAATATCTTGATAAGAATTATTCAGATTAAAAGAATGAGCGGCCATTGTGCCGCTTTTTCTGTTATAATTGAGAAAAGGGAAGTCCCGCCGCCATATGCTAAGACTTCCCACTGTGATACATCTACCTATATTATATGGAAAGGTGGATGTAAATGCAATGAGTAATGAGGAACTTGTTGAGCGGATCAGAAACGGTTATCATGTAACGGAAAATATGCAGGTGATTTATGAGAACAATCTGCCTTTAATTAAGAAATTCATAAAGCCATACACATATTATGAGTCGGAGGAAGATTTATTGCAGGAGGCATATTTTGGATTGTGGGAGGCAGTCCGACATTATGAGTCCGCTGAGAATGTTCTATTTATGACTTATGCCCGGTATTGGATTAAACAGAGTATTCAGCGGTACATGGAGAACAGCGGCTCTGTAATCAGAATATCGAGCGCATACAGGCAGAAAATAGCACGTTACAAGAAAACCGTACAGGAGTTTGAACAGACATATGGACATACGCCAACAGATGAAGAAATAGCGGATTATAGCCTGCTGCCGCTATCCGAAATACAGAAGATTAAAACATATATGCAGGAGATTGTCAGTCTGGACGCTCCAATAAAAGCAGATGAAGAATTGTCATTTGCTGACACTGTAGCGGACGATTTCAGCCTTGAAGAAGATACGGTTGATAAAATATTTAAAGAGTATCAGCAGAGCGAATTATGGGGCATTGTAGAGCGTTATACAGACAATCAGCAGGAGCAGGTTATCAGAAAGTATTATAAAGAGGGTAAGACATTATCAGAGATTGCCAGAGAGTCCGGTGTTAGTCTAGAGAGAGTAAGACAGTACCGGTCAACAGGCCTTCGGCGGCTCAGAATGAGTAAACCGCTACGGGAGATTAGAGAAAAATGTGAGATTGCAGAAGCGTCAGTTTATCGGTCTGGATTTAACAGATTTAAAGAGCATGGAGATTCAATAGTTGAGCATATCGCACTGCGCCGGACAGAGTTGGAGCAGAGATATAAAAGTGTTATGAATGTCTGAAAATGGTTATAAATTGAGATACGTAACACGGCTATAGCACTCAAAAGCCTTATAAATGGCGTAAATACGTTATTGTAAGTTCAGCAAGCGTTAATCGGGATTACACAAGAGATAACCGAACAGTTATTGAAATTGCAGGCAAACCCTGGAAACATCACGTTTCCGGGGTTTTTCTTTTTACCCTGGAAACGCGGTGAAACGGGGGAAAACCGGGTGGAAATCATCGGATTAGCAGCGCGTTTGTAACACGTTTGCAACAAAAATATCTTTACTCAAGAGTCCTGTTTATGGCGTCAATCAGGATCCGTACATCCAGATGGGTGTAGACCTTTTCAGTCAGTGTCATGGCTCCGGAATGCCCCACAATTTTCTTGATGACCGTTTCCTGCACACCGGCTTCGGACAGCATGGAGATACAGGTGTGGCGGGTGCAGTGCGGTGTCCGCTGGATACCGATCTGCTCCATCAGGGGTGTCCAGTAACTGTCAAAGTAGTTGCGGTACTTGAAGGGTTTTCCGTCTTCTGTATGGAGAAGATATTCACATTCCGGGCAGGAGTTGTACCAGTTCCGGTAGAACGGGAGCAGTTTGTCTGCAATGGGCACTTTTCGGATACCGTTTTCTGTTTTGCTGTCGATCACATCAAAATACTGCTCATCCAGGTGCACATTTACTTTTTTTAGGGACAGGAACTCGGAAATCCGGGTGCCGTTATAGAGAAGCATGAGGACAATCTGGTAATATTTATCATCCTGCATGGTCCAGATCCTGTCAATCTCTTCCCTAGGAAATTTGTTCCTGCTGTGTTTGTTCGGGTTCCGGTCTTTGTACTGCGCGATATCTACGTAGGTGGAATAATCCTTGTTGCAGATGTCATTCTTCAGGGCAAATCCGTACAGCTGGTTAAACAGGATCTTTACTTTCTTCAGTGTCGGATAATTTTTGCCGCAGGTATCGATCACCTGCTGAAGATCCGCCAGCTTCAGGTCTTTGAAAACCCGGTGGTAAAGGAGGGTACAGGCCTTGTAGGAGGCTGTGTATCCTTTTACATTGCTTTCAGATACGGTCGGATATTTCTTCTTCGACCATTCCTCGTACACCTCGGAAAAAGTCATTTTCGCGGCTTTCGTATCATAGGGATTATGATTATAATCAGCCAGCATCTCCAGCCCTTCGGATTTTGTCCGGGCATAGCCGATGATAATATATTCTGCAATCTTCTTTTCTTTTACGGGATCGATCCGGTATCCTGTTGTCTTGCGGACCATATATGGTTTTCTCCGTTTTCCGGATAATTTCACTACACTTCCGTAGCCGTTTGGTAATTTCATTCAGTCATTGCTCCTTTCTTTTGAAGGACTTATGATCTGAACTGCTCCTTTAAAAAGGCATTCCGGCGGCTGATGCGCTCTTCCTCTGTCAGTTCTTCCGTTTCCGTTTCAGACAACGGGACAGCTGCATAGTAGGCCAGTGTCTTGTCTTTCCAGTCCTGATAGGAACTGGCAGAATGGCCATATGCAGCATATTCCTCTCTGTTTTCCCTGAATTCTTCCAGGAATAAACACATATCTGCATTTTCAGAGGACGACAGGTCTTTGCCATTGAAGGTAATGGAGCACTCCCAGCGGTCGTGTTCCGGCGGACGCTTCACATCGATTCGGAAGCCGAGCTCCCGGATCTGATCCAGCTGGAAGAGAAACTGCATGACGTCTGCCATATTGGTCAGCGGCTTCTCCTGCGTGTCATAGCCGGTCAGATAAGTAGAAGTGGTGTCCAGTACCCCGGCAAGTTCGTTGATCATGGCGAGCGATACTTCAATCTCTCCGCTTTCGTATTTCTGGATTGTGCGGAGGGATTTGCCAAGTGCGGCTGCCAGCTGCGTCTGATTCATGCCTTTTTGTTTTCGGGCAGTCCGGATTCTCAGTCCGATCTGTTTCGTATCATGTTTCATGATTGAATTCACCTCTCTTTCGTCCATCTTATCACATTAAAATACGAATTACAAGTGCGGATTTTTAGAAAAACATCTTTACGCACGCAATTTTAATGCGTATAATAAAATACGAACTAATAGTGCGGTTCAAGTGTAGAGAAAGGAAATAGCAAGAAGAAAAGTGCACTAAAAATACGGATATGGAATCCGGAAGGAGGTGAAGATAATGGAAAAGAAAATGTATGTGGAGCTGCCGCCGTTTACAGGCAGAAATGTTCCGGTCAAAGAGATCGCCCGGGCAATGGGAAAAGATCCTCATTATGTGAGGCTTGCCATCCAGCAGGGTGTCGTCAAGTTCGGTGTGGCGATGAAAGTGGGGGACGCCAGCGAATTCAGTTATTACTGCCCGGACCGTAAAGTCTGGGAAGAAACCGGATACTTCCGGGATGTGACAAAAGAAAAAGCCCATGCATGATCGCACGGGCAAATTCTCCAGAGGTATTGCTACACTCTGACCTAGCAACTCAAGTATAGCAAATACCTCTGCGAGATACAATGAAAAATTTCAGCAGAGGAGGTTATAAGTGAATATATTTCAGGAAGTAAAATCATACGTTACCGCAAGGCAGGCGGCGGAGCAGTACGGGATCCGGGTCGGCAAGAACCAGATGGCATGCTGTCCGTTTCATGACGATCATCATCCCAGCATGAAAATTGATACTAATTATTATTGTTTTGCCTGCGGAGCAAAAGGAGATGTAATCGGGCTGACTGCCAGTCTGTTCGGTCTGTCGCCTTACGAAGCGGCCAGAAAACTGATTGCGGATTTTCAGCTGCCGTTGACAGCAGAGAAACGTCGGGAAAGACGAAAAAAATACAGAAACAGGAATCCGGTTTCTGTCAAAGAGAAGATGACAGACTGGCACCGGCATGCGGTAAAAGTCCTGACCGACTATCTGTCATGGATCCGGTTCTGGAAACGGTTCTATGAATCGGAACCGGACGCCTTTGAGCAGGAACAATTCCTGGAGGCGCTGGACAATGAGAGGAAGATCAATGATTATCTGGATATTCTTCTGACTGGAAGCGGAGAAGAAATTGCAGAATTCTTTATCTGTAAACGGAAGGAGGTGGCGGAGATTGAGCAACATGTGGAACGATATCAGCGAGGAGTCCATGCGGAAATTAGAGCGTATTGCAGAGGATGAAATGCTGACCCAGGGGGAGATACGGGAGAACCTGGACGTGACAGAGAAAGGAAAGATCCGTCAGTCCATCCAAAACTGTAAATATGCGCTGGAACATGATCCGTATCTGCAGGGAGCAATTTGCAGAAATGAAATGACTTGCCAGATCGACATTATGAAAAAGGTTCCATGGAAACGCCGGGGCGTCCAGATGACGGATACGGATATGAACAATCTGTCCCTTTATCTGGAAAAGAATTACGGACTGACCAGTGACAGGGTGATCGCCAAGGCGGTGGATATTGTGGCTAACGATAACAGCTTCCATCCCATTATTGATCTGCTGGAAAGCCTGACCTGGGACGGGACGCCGAGGATCCGCAACATGCTTACCCATTTCTTCGAGGCGTCTGATCCGGAATATTCCGGTGAGATCATGAAAATGCATATGCTTGCGGCTATCAGCCGTCTGTATGACCCGGGGAAGAAATATGATATCATGCTCTGTCTGGTAGGTGGACAGGGAACCGGGAAATCTACATTTTTCAAATATCTGGCGATCCGGGATGAGTGGTTTACCGATGATGTGAAACGGCTGGATGATAAGAGGGTTTATGAATATCTGCAGGGACACTGGATTGTAGAAATGTCAGAAATGAATGCGGTGGCCAATGCCAGGAGTATTGAGGAAACAAAATCATTCCTGAGCAGACAGAAGGATACCTACCGGATCCCTTATGAGAGGCGGGCAGAAGACCGGTACCGGCAGTGTGTATTCTGCGGAACTTCCAATGATCTTGCATTCCTGCCCTTTGACAGGACAGGTAACCGCCGGTTCGGACCGGTCAGAGTATGCCCGGAAAAAGCAGAAACGACCATTTACAGTAATGAGAAAGAGTCCAGGGAATACATCCTGCAGGCATGGGCGGAAGCTATGGAGATCTATCGAAGCGGAGATTTTTCTCTCACATTCTCGCCGGATATGGAAGATTATGTGAAAGCACTCCAGAAAGAGTTTATGCCGGAAGATACCCAGACGGGCATGATCCAGGCGTTCCTGGATCGTTATGAGGAAGACTATGTATGTTCTACCATTATTTATCAGGCAGTGTTCCACCATGAAGGGATGGTGCCGAAATGGCAGTCCAAAGAGATTGGCGACCTGATGGATAATGAGATCATCGGATGGGAAAAACACGGGACACACCGGTTCCCGGGAAGTCTTGGAACTCAGCGTTCCTGGAAACGTATCCATCCGAAAAAAGACGGGGACGGCTTTATAAATATAGATGAAAATACAGAGCTGCCCTTTGAATAAAAGATAACTTTTAAAATGTTTTGAGCTTTGTTTACAAAAGTTTGTTTACACAAAAGATGAGAAATCTGTAAACAAGAACCTGTAAACAGGATGAAAAAAACTTTGAAAGTTAAAAACCAGAGAAAAGGAAACAGCCCGGATACGGGCATAAAATAACAGGCGGATACGCCGGAAACCAAGCCCTCGGCGCTTGAGAGCGAAATACACCCATCGCGCAGATCTGAAGATCTGCACTCTGTGTATTTCGCGACTGCGTCGGGCCGGGACGCCCCGCAGGGCGGCTCAGAACCGAAAGACCGGTTCATTTCTGACGTACCACCGCCGGAAAGGAGATGTATGGCAAATGGAAAGAATTGTTTTATCCAGACGGTCAAGCTGCCTCACGTCCGGGGCAGGGTACGTTATATCTCGGATCCAAAGCGGCAGGAAAATCTGTATGCTGCCTATACCAGCGCAGATCCGAAATTCTGGCAGTATCTGTCAAAGGAGAATCAGGCGGATTTTGCCAGAAGCGGAACGGAAGGGAAATGTATTGAGGCCAGGGAACTGATCATCATGCTGCCGCCTGGTCTGATCCATTACGATCATGATACGCTGCTGAAATATTTTACTGCGAAATTTGTGGAACGGTACGGCGTGGCTGTGGCAAGCGCCCTTCACCACAATAAACGGAAAACCAATCTTCATATCCATCTTATTTTTTCAGAGAGAAAAGCTTATGATGAGCCGGTGGAGAAGATCGCTTCGAGAAATATGTTTTACGATGAAACAGGGAAACATGTCCGGACAAAGAAAGAAATCCTGGATGAAAATGGAGAAATCCGTTCCGGCTGCAGGATCATCAAAAAGGGAGAGGTTTACGAAAAGCATTTCTTCCAGCCGAAGAATCCGGAATTCAAGTCAAAAAAATTTACAGAGGATATGAAATATTTCTATACGGATCTGATCAATGAACTGGTGCAGGATCCGGCGGAGAAACTGAAGGTGTTTGATAAGAACAGTCCGTATCTTCCCACCAGAAAGATCGGGAAAAATAATCCGAAAGCAGAGGAGATACGGATCGATAATTTTCTCCGGCAGGAGTGGAACAACATGGTAGACCGGGCGGTGGTGGAAGGTGTGAGCGAAGAGGAGCTGCGCCTTACAAAGAAAAAAGAGATCAAAGATCCGGCGGCAGAATCCATCCGAAGGTCAGGGTGGAAACCGGAGATTTTCCGGACGATCCTGCAAAAGGCGATTGGAAAGCTGCGAGGTTTTATCCAGTATATCAAAGAACTCCGGAATGCAGAATATGACGAGAATGGACAACCAATATTTCGCCGTGACCTGAAATTTGATGTGACGCCGGCGCCGTTGCCGGAGATTGCAAAAGGGAAAAGACCATCTTCAGCAGCGCAGGAAGCAGAAGTAATGAGGCTGGATAACATTCTGCAGAAGATGAAGAAAGCAGAGCAGAGGATTTATGCTGTCGAGAAAGTTCTGATCCGGCTGGAGAAAGAACGGCAGGATATTGACGGGAAGTGGTTTCACGGAAAAGAAAAGAAGGAGCTGGATCAGAAGATTGCCGGAAAACAGCAGGAACTGGAAAAAGCGAAGGCTACACTTACAGGAATACCTGGACTGCATGGATATGAAAATGCGCTGGCAGTGAAAAAAGCATATGCAGCTGCAACGAAGGAACTGGATAAAATCCGCAACAGGCAGAAAGAATGGGATCAGAAAAGTGTTCCGGAAAAACAGTATCTGGTGATCCGAAGTAATAAGCCGGAACAGAGGGCAGAGCGGCAAAGTGTACTGGAACAGCTGGATAAAAGGAAAAGGGAGATGGAAAAGAGGCAGCGAACAAAGAAACGGGGATATGACAGAGATTGTCTGTAAAAAAATGTTCACAGGAAAAGCAACCGTTTTATGCCGGAGAGCTACGGTTGCTTTTTTCTAAACTGATATGAATTTGGACTGATCGCCTGTGAACGGGAGTGAACCTGTCCACAGATCGATAAATGGCAGATGGACTGCCAGATGGTCTACACCAGTCCGCTAAAAAATTCAGATATATCAGCGCTGAAAATCTTGCTGAGAGCAACAAGCTCACTGACTTTAATGTTCATCCGGTTGGTTTCAATTTTTGCATAGGTGCTTTTGGATATTTCAATTCCCATGAGCTGAAGGCGGGCGATTACCTGATCCTGCGTCATATTTGAAGCTTTTCTTAATCGTTGGATATTATGGCCGATATCCATATCCGGTCTGAGTTTCTGCATATCTGTATAACTCCTGAAAATTCGTAATAAAGAAATATATCTTGATTGTATGCAGTATTGAGATTATAATGTTTCGTAATAGAGAAAGGATGGGCAGAACATGAATGTAGATAAAATATTTGAGAGAGCAACAATCAGGGGAGTTGCGGATTATCTTCTGTTTGGCCTGGGACCGGATGAAGATGACAGGAGTTATGAGGAACGGCTGGATGAGATTTATATGAGATTTGAAAAGACTGTGGGAAAGTATGATGAAAACCCGACTTCAGAACTGCTGGATCTGTGTAATGAGCTCAGTAGCGAGACGGCCAGCGTGTATATGGAGATTGGACTGCAGGCAGGAATATTGCTGATGGTGGATATGGTTAGGAATATAGAAAGAAAGATAACACCGGAAAAGAAAATAGTATAAGTGTTACTATAAATTGGCTATCTGATATGATAAGATAATAATAAGAATTAGAATTTGCAAAAAGGCAAATATAGAAGGAGGATGTAAGTATATGAAAAAGAAATTATTAGTTTCGGTACTTTTGTTTGCGATGGGGGCTAGTGTATTGACCGGATGTGGCGGAGGAGAAAAACAAGAAGAACCTGAAGAAATTGTTTATCTTGAAGAATCAGAAATCGATAGTCTTTTTACAAATCCAGAAGAATATGCCGGCAAATATGTAAAATTAAGCGGGCAATTACTGGATGCACCGGAAACAGACGGTGAGACCACGGCAATTCAAGCATGGCATGACGTTGAAAATTATACGCAAAATTTTATTGCTCATACTGATGCAGCAGATGGAATTCAGAATCAGGATTATGTTTGGGTTGACGGTAAGATTGATGGAACATTTTCTGGAGAAAATGCTTTTGGTGGCAGTGTTGAGTGTCCGCTTATTGTTGATGCAACAGTAACAAAAGGATCTTATATGGAGATTGTTGTTCCTACAATAGCGGAAATAAGTCCTGCGGTTAGTCAAGATCAAAATGGAATAGTAGTAACGGTAGATAAAGTGGAATATGCTGAAGATGAAACAAGAGTGTATGTTACGATTAATAATGGAACAGATTACAATTTTTCATGTGGAACATATTCGGCCAAGTTACTTATAGATGGAAAACAAATGGATCAGGATACTATGAGTCAGACACTTTATAACAGTCCTGAACTTTCAGAGCTGTCTTATGAAGTCATGGCTGGAACAAGTTCTTCAGGAACGCTCATTTTCCCGGCAATCGAACAGGGAGTTGCTTTCCAGTTTATATTACCGGATGCATATAGTGACAATTATGATTTGATGTTTACAAATTATATGATTGATGTTCCTGCACAATAAGGACTGGGAGATGAAATGAATAAAAAGAAAATAACCATCGCTGTTGTTTTAGCAATAATAGTAGCTGGCATCTCAGGCATTCTGTTTTATATGTGTTATCATAGATGGGATAAAGCTACTTGTACTACGGCTAAAACATGTAGTATATGTGGCAAAACGGAAGGCGAACCATTAGGGCATAAATGGACAGAAGCAACATGTGAAGAACCGCAAATATGTAGTGCTTGCGGGGAGACGGAAGGGACAGCCTTAGGACACAAATGGGAAGAAGCCACTTGCGAAATGCCTAAAATATGTAGCGTATGTGGTAAAACGCAAGGGGAAGCTTTAGGACATGTTTTAGAAGAGTATACAGTAGTAAAAGAAGCCACATGTAGTGAACAAGGAGAAAAAGAAGCTGTTTGTTCACGATGCAAGAAGACTATAGTGGAAACTATTGATAAAGTAGAACATACTCCGGGAGAATGGGAAGTAAAAGAAGATTATAGTATTTCAGCACAAGCAATTATAACTCCTGGAAAGCAGATTAAAAAATGTACTGTTTGCAACAAAGAATTAGAATCGAAAGAATATACGGTAGAACTTTCAACCAGTCAGAGAAATGCGGTTCTAAAAGCGTATCAAGAAATACAAAATTGGCATTGCGGACGTGATTTTTTAATCAATGATGTGTTGGTTGGATTTGATGGATATTCGATAGAAGATGCCACGTTTGCTGTGGATCATATAGATGTTGATTGGGACTATCAGGCTATTCTTTACGCAAAAGAGAATGGCGTTGGAGAATCGGAAAACCAAATAACAGAGATGATGCAGTATTACGGTTTTAATCAGGATCAAATTGCTAAAGCATTAAAGGAAATTGGGTATTAGCTTTATAATCAATATTATTTTTATAAAATCCAAAGATTACATGTTGCTTTGGAAAGATATGTTCTAAGTATAAGGAGGAAAGTGGTATGCCAGATGTGTGTCCAGAATGCGGTGGAGATATCATTATAACTGAAGATTGGGATGAAGGTGTATGCTATTATGAATGTACAGATTGTGACTATTCAGAATATGCATATGATATTGATGAAAATTATGTTCCAGAAGGTTGTGCGGCATGTGGAGGTCCATATCCTCAGTGTAAAACAAGTTGCAAAATATTTGATGATTAATAGGTTATGTGATTATCGTTGTATTTAGAAAATAAAAGAGAAAGCGTAGGGGTGAAAAATGAGCTTTTTTGAAAGTTTATTGGATGCTTTGTCTAATAAGGATTATTCTGATGGAGTTAAATGCCCGGTATGTAATGCATGCGCCTACTGGGATGAAGATGAAGCGCTTTGGGTTTGTTCTTCGTGTGGATACGAAATTCATGGCGACCAGTTACAGTTAGATAAACATGGGAATGTTGAAAAAACATTAGAGATTGACTGGTACTGTGATGAGTGCGGTGCACATTTAAACGATCAATTGAATTTTAATCCATATGATAATGAATGGACATGTACAGAATGTGGATATGTTAATGACATTACCAAGGATAATGTTTGGTAAAGAATAGGAGCGATAATTATATATGGATAAAAGAGATGTTGAAGAATTTATTGAAGAGATGGAAGAAATGGGTGACGTGTGGCAGGAAGAAGATGTTGAGCGAGTTTATGGAGAATACACTCTAGCAGAGGCATTGGCTGATAGGAAAGCATCAATAGGAATTTTTGGAGATATTATTTCTAAAGTGTTAAACCGGTAACAAGGGATTTGTGAAGAATGAAACGGGTTGAAAGAGAAACTAATAAGAGAGGTGTCCTCAATCGCATTCAGTCTTCTACGGTTTGCAACGCATCTGCAACAAATCCCAGCTGAAACCCCGTATTTTCGCCATTTTCGGTTACCCAAACGTTAAGCAAGCGATAATTTTAGTTCAAAACAGCTCAAAAACCCCGAAACCATGCGGTTTTCGGGGTTTTTCCTTTTCAGATTGTTTGCACTAGTCAACAAAAACTGGACACAAATTTTAAATATTACCTCAGTATAAATCTGATTTCTGTACAATACGGTGCT
>PPYF01267787.1_pt1 | contig 21201 bp, 20 predicted proteins | sample 1559871 | NCBI WGS metagenome assembly PPYF01 (sample SAMN08240021, study PRJNA423297) | Human gut metagenome, whole genome shotgun sequencing project.
GGACAAAATATATCATAGAAGGCGGAAAAGGAAGAACGCCGGAGGAGATCGGAGCGCCGGATGGGACGACCTTTCTGGTGCGTCAGCTGTTTTTCAATACACCTGCCAGACGCAAATTTCTGAAGACGCCGATGACAGAGGCAAGCCATATCAGTGATCTGCTGACCAGACTTGCCCTTTCGCATCCGGATATTTCCTTCCGGTTTATCAACAATGGACAGGTAAAGCTGCATACTTCCGGGAACGGGAAGATGAAAGATGTCATTTACCACATTTACGGACGGGAAATTGCGAACAATCTGATCCCACTGGAATTTGAAAAAGATGGTGTAAGGCTGTACGGATATCTGGGAAAGCCAGTGATTAACCGTGGAAATCGAAATTTTGAAAATTATTTTGTCAACGGGCGTTATGTAAGGAACAGTATTCTTGCAAAAGCGATTGAAGATGGATACAAAGATTTTACGATGCAGCATCGTTATCCGTTTGTTGCATTCCAGATTGAGATCAATCCGGAAAAAATTGATGTAAATGTGCATCCATCCAAGATGGAACTTAGGTTCAGTAACCAGCAGGGGATTTACAATCTGCTTTATGAGGCAATCAGTAAAGGATTGCATGAGCCGGAGTTGATTCCGGAAGTGGAAATGTCTGAGATCAAAGTACCGGGAATGTCTGAAAAAAGACAGGAAAAGAAAACTGTTATAAGAGATGCGGGAAATCCATATCGGACAGATGGCACTTCACCCAAGATGCGAAAGAGTTCCGTTCAGGAGGGGGCAGAGCGAGCGGAATCCTGGTCGCAGTCAGAGATGCCGTCAGCAGAACTTCAGACACAGATAAGTACAGAAAAGACAGTCTCAACCGGTGACGAAAAGCTGGATTATTTTATGCAGAAGATGAGGGAGCGGGTTTATGCCAGTCATCTTACAGAAGCAAAAGAAGAGCAAGAGAAGAATATCGGTGCCAAAGAGTCAAAGATGGCTGCATTAGATGAAAATCCGGCTGTAGATATCCAGAATAAAGGAACAGAAAACAGAGCGTATTCTGATAAAAGTAAAGAAAAAACAGAGCGTGATCCCAAAAAAACAGAGCCAAATCTGTTTTTAAAGGATTTGAAAGCAAAAAAAGTAAAACAGTTAGATTTGTTTGAAGAGCAGATTTTAAAGAAAGAGGCAAGACAGGAATACCGGATCATCGGACAGGTCTTTGAAACCTACTGGCTGATCCAGTATCGTGACAGCCTCTATATTATAGACCAGCATGCCGCACATGAAAGAGTCCTTTATGAAAGGACCCTTGCAGGAATGAAGAAGAGAGAGTATACTTCACAATACTTGAGCCCACCGATCATCCTGAGCCTTTCTATGCAGGAGATTGATGTGTTGGAGACATTTAAAGACCGCTTTACGGCAATCGGGTTTGAAATTGAGCCATTTGGTGGTGACGAGTACGCAGTTCGCGCAATTCCGGATAATCTGTTTGGAATCGCCAAAAAGGAACTGCTTCTTGAAATGTTGGATTCCCTGTCGGATGGGTTATCGACCAGTCTGGAACCAGAGCTGATTGACGAGAAGATTGCATCCATGTCCTGCAAGGCGGCTGTCAAAGGAAATATGAAGCTGTCCTATGCAGAAATGGATGAACTGATCAATGAACTGTTGTCCCTGGATAATCCATATCATTGTCCGCATGGCAGACCAACGATCATTGCGATGACAAAGCGGGAACTGGAAAAGAAATTTAAGCGTATTGTGTAGGAGTGTGTAGGAGAAGAACATGACACAGATGACAGAGAAGAAAAAGCCACTGATCATATTGACAGGCCCGACTGCTGTCGGAAAGACGGCTGCGTCGATTGGCCTTGCAAAAGCAATTGGAGGAGAGATCATTTCGGCGGATTCGATGCAGGTATACCGGCACATGGATATTGGTTCCGCGAAGATTTTGCCGGAAGAGATGAAAGGTGTGAAACATTATCTGATCGATGTGCTTAATCCGGAAGAGGAATTTAATGTAGCTGTTTTTCAGAAGATGGCAAAAGATGCAATGGTAGAGATCTATAAGAGAGGACGTATTCCGATTGTTGTAGGTGGCACGGGATTTTATATCCAGGCGCTTTTGTATGACATTGATTTTGAAAAGGGAGAAGAAAACACTGCCTATCGAAAGAAGCTGGAAATGTATGCAAAGGAGCATGGTGCGCAGGCACTCCATGACAGGCTACGGGAAGCGGATCCAAAGTCGGCAGATGCAATTCATGCAAATAATGTAAAACGGGTGATTCGTGCTCTGGAATATTATCATGAGACAGGAACAAAGATTTCCGAACATAATGAAGCAGAACGGGAGAAGGATTCCCCGTATCGGTTTGCGTATTTTGTTCTGAATGATGTGCGTAGCCGTTTGTATGAGCGGATTGATCGTCGTGTGGATCTGATGGTGGAGCAGGGGCTTGTAGATGAGGTGACTGCTTTAAAGACCAGAGGATGCACAAGGGAAATGGTTTCAATGCAGGGACTCGGATATAAGGAAATTCTGGATTATCTGGATGGAAAGAATTCACTTGAAGAAGCGGTAACGATCCTGAAAAGGGATACCCGTCATTTTGCAAAACGCCAGTTGACCTGGTTCCGCAGAGAGCGGGATGTGAACTGGATCCAGAAAGAGGAATTTGGATACGATGAAGAGAAGATTTTGCAGGCAATGCTTGCGATACTGAAAGAAAAGGAGATTACAGACTAATGGATATCAGTCAGAAAATACAGAAATTATATGAACAGACCGGAATTTCACCGGAAGTTCATGACTTTGGAGAAAAAATTGAAAAATCACTGAAAGAACGTTTTGATAAGATCGATAAGATGGCAGAGTTGAACCAGCTGAAGGTCATTCATGCCATGCAGGAAGCAAGGGTGAATGCAGAATGCTTTAACTATGCATCTGGCTATGGATACAATGATTTCGGAAGAGATACGCTGGAAAAGGTGTATGCAAATGTCTTTCATACCGAAGATGCGCTGGTAAGACCACAGATTACCTGTGGAACCCATGCACTTGCTTTAACGCTTTCTGCAAATTTAAGACCTGGTGATGAACTGCTTTCCATCGCAGGAAAGCCTTATGACACACTGGAAGAGGTCATTGGAATCCGCCCATCCACAGGTTCCCTTGCAGAATATGGAGTAATCTATAACCAGGTGGACCTGCTGCCGGACGGAAGCTTTGACTTTGATTCGATTGAAAAAGCGATTGGCGAGAAAACAAAGCTGATCACGATTCAGCGTTCCAAAGGATATCAGACAAGACCGAGTTTTTCTGTGGATCAAATTGGGGAAGCAATTGCATTTGTCAAGAAGATCAAACCGGAAGTCATCTGTATGGTGGATAACTGCTATGGTGAATTCGTAGAAGAAAAGGAGCCAAGTGATGTGGGTGCGGATCTGGTTGTCGGTTCCCTGATTAAGAATCCGGGCGGCGGACTTGCCCCGATCGGTGGCTATGTGGCTGGAAGAAAGGATCTGATCGAGCAGTGTGCTTACCGCCTTACTTCTCCTGGACTTGGAAAAGAAGTGGGTGCTTCACTTGGTGTGATGCAGTCGTTTTATCAGGGACTTTTCCTTGCACCGACCGTTGTTGCAGGTGCATTAAAAGGTGCTATTTTTGCGGCGAATGTATATGAAAAGCTTGGTTATGCAGTTGTACCGGACGGAAAAGAGGAACGCCACGATATCATTCAGGCGGTAACACTTGGAAGTGCGGAAGGTGTAATCGCATTCTGTCAGGGAATCCAGGCGGCAGCACCGGTTGACAGTTATGTAACACCGGAACCGTGGGCAATGCCGGGATATGACAGTGATGTGATTATGGCGGCAGGGGCATTTGTACAGGGATCGTCCATCGAACTGAGTGCAGATGGACCGATCAAAGAACCGTATGCAGTATATTTTCAGGGAGGTCTCACCTGGGCGCATGCAAAACTTGGTATTTTAATGTCTCTTCAGAAGTTATATGAAAAAGGAATTGTAAAGGAATTATAGAATGAAAAAAAGAGTCATCATCATCGGCGGCGGAGCAGCTGGCAGTATGGCTGCACTTACGGCGGCGCAGAACGGCGCAGATGTACTGCTTCTGGAACAGAATGAAATAATTGGCAGAAAAATACTGTCGACGGGTAATGGCAGATGTAACTTTACCAATCGTTTTCAGAATTCATCCTGCTATCGAAGCGACAATAGCGGATTTGCATGGAAATCAATCGGAAAATTTTCTGAGCCTGAGACAACGTCTTTTTTTAAAAATCTTGGAATTTATCCGAAGGATAAAAATGGCTATCTGTATCCCTGGTCCGAGCAAGCCTCGGCAGTGAGGGAAGCGCTGGAGTCTGCGCTGAAACTGGCAAAGATCCGGATTCATACCGGAGTTCGCGTATTTGGGATCATACCAAAGAAAAATGGTTTTCAGATCAGTTTTTCAAAAGATGGGAAAAAAGGAATGATTTCCGGTGAGGCTGTGATCCTTGCGGCCGGATCAAAGGCAGCTGCAAAGCTAGGGAGTGACGGAAGTGGATATGACCTGGCAAAAATGCTGGGACATAAGCTGGTTCCGGTTGTCCCGGCTCTGGTACAGCTCCGGTGCAGGGAAAAGCTGTACCGGCAAGTCGCAGGCGTGCGTACTCATGGAAAAGTAACGGTTTTTATCGATGGGACAGAAACGGCTTCTGATATCGGTGAGCTGCAGCTTACGGATTATGGTATTTCCGGGATCCCGGTTTTTCAGATCAGCCGTTATGCGGCGAGAGGTCTGTATGAAAAGAAAGAAGTTTTTGCAGAACTGGATTTTATGCCGGATTTTGGAGATGTAGAATTTTTGCAGATGTTAAAGGAACGGAAGATAAGGCTGGATGGTCTTGTGATGGAACAGTATTTTAATGGGTTATTCCACAAAAAGCTTGCCGGTGCGCTGCTTAAGAGAATTGGAATTTCGGGAACCATGCCGGTGCATGACCTTGGTGAAGAGAATCTGGAAAGACTTTGCCGGATCTGTAAGCATTTCCGGACTTATATTGATAAGACAAATCCGTTTGAACAGGCGCAGATCTGTGCGGGTGGTGTAGATACAAGCGAAATTGATCCGGACACGATGGAGTCGAAGCTTGTAAAAGGACTTTATTTTGCAGGAGAAATTCTGGATGTAGATGGAATCTGCGGAGGTTACAATCTGCAGTGGGCATGGACCAGTGGTTATCTGGCAGGGAAAGGAGCGGCAAATGCTTAGAATCAGTCAGCTGAAGCTTCCGGTTACGCATACGGAAGAGGATTTGAAGAAAAAGATTGTGCACACACTGATGTGCAGGACAGAAGCGGTACAGAGCTATGAGATTATCAAGCAGTCTCTGGATGCCAGAAAGAAGCCAGAGCTGTTCTATGTCTATACTGTGGATGTAAAAGCGGACAATGAAAAACAGCTTTTGAAGATGCTCACCCGAAAAAAGCGTGCAGGCAATGTGCAACTCCATGAAGCAATGCCATATGTTTTTCCGGCAGGAGGCAACGAAAAATTGAAGTCACGTCCGGTAGTTGTCGGATGCGGTCCTGCCGGACTTTTCTGTGCGTATTTTCTTGCAGAATATGGGTATCAGCCGGTTCTTCTGGAACAGGGGGCACCGGTGGAAGAACGACAGAAAGATGTTGAGGAGTTCTGGAAGACGGGGGTACTGAAACCGGATTCTAATGTGCAGTTTGGAGAAGGCGGAGCAGGGACGTTTTCAGACGGAAAACTAAATACACTGATCAAGGATCCGGTGGGGCGCAATCGTAAGGTGCTGGAGATTTTCGTGGAAAACGGAGCACCAAAAGACATTCTTTATGTGAATAAACCACACATTGGAACGGATATTCTACGGACTGTGATCAGAAATATGCGTGAGAAAATCCTTGTGTGGGGTGGTGAAATCCATTTCCATACACAGATGACAGAGGTCCTTTTTACAGAAAATACAAGGCGGATTAGAGGGATCGTATATGAAGATCTTCTGAAAAAAGAAAAAGAAGAAATACAGACGGAGACGCTGGTTCTGGCACCGGGACACAGTGCGCGGGAGACCTTTGCGATGCTCTTCGAGAAAAAGGTTCCGATGGAGGCAAAATCCTTTGCGGTTGGTGTACGTGCAGAACACCCGCAGGAGCTGATCAATCATTCCCAGTATGGGGATGCAAAGGCATCTCTTCCGGCAGCAGCCTATAAGCTGACTGCAAAACTGCCGGATGGAAGAGGTGTATATTCGTTCTGTATGTGTCCGGGAGGCTATGTGGTTAATGCGTCTTCGGAGGAGGGATATCTTGCGGTCAACGGAATGAGCTATCATGCCCGCGACAGCCACAATGCCAACAGCGCAATCGTTGTGACGGTTACACCGGAGGATTTTGAAAGCGACCATCCGCTTGCCGGAATTGCATTCCAGAGAAAACTGGAAAAGGCAGCTTACAAAGCAGGAAAAGGGAAAATTCCGGTACAGAGATACGGGGATTTTTACCGGAGTGTGACCGGAAAAGAAAAGGAAAAGACCGAAGCAGAAGTCTGGTATCAGGGACATGAGCCATGTATGAAGGGTGCGTATGAAGAGACAGACCTAGCGGGGATTTTTCCGGCAAAGATCAGTAGCGCGCTGGTGGATGGGATGGAAGATTTTAACAAGAAAATTCGAGGTTTTTCGCATCCTTTTTCCATTCTTTCCGGAGTGGAGAGCAGAACCTCTTCGCCGGTACGGATCGTAAGAGATAATCATTCGCTGGAAAGCGTGATTGGAGGACTTTATCCTTGCGGAGAGGGCGCAGGATATGCCGGCGGGATTACGTCGGCGGCAGCAGACGGTATTAAAATCGCAGAAAAAATTCGACAAAAATATGCACCGTTTTTATAGAAAACAGCTGTGTTAAGAAAAAAATAATATTTAAAAAGTCTATACACGTTTTTTAAAATATGCTAAAATGATACCAGTTTGTGATTCAAAAGAGGAGGAGTACAGATGAGAGGAGCCGGAAGTAAGAATGCCTGGGCGTTGTTTCTGCTGATTTTGGCAGGAATTGTTCTGGGTGGCTTTATCGGTGTGCTTGCAGAAGGGGTTCCAGCACTTAGCTGGCTTTCTTATGGACAGACTTTCGGGGTAGAGACACCGATTGTTTTGAACCTCGGACTTGTCGTTATTACGTTTGGTCTTACGATTAAGATCACGATCGCAAGCATTATTGGAGTGATTATCTCCATATTCATTTATCGTTTCTTATAGGATGTATAAAGCATCCCATATACAAGGGTGGAGAGTCTGGTGTGAATCAACAAATCCTGCAAAAGGATGAATCAAAAAAATACCATTCGAGAAATGTTATCAGAAGAGCGGCCATATGAAAAATGTGAACGCTTTGGGGCGGGCAGTTTAACAGATATTGAATTGCTCGCTGTTTTGTTAAGGACTGGAACAAAGGGAGAGAGTGCACTGGATCTTGCCAGGAAGCTTTTTTATCCCGGAGAAGGTACACAGCCACAAGCCAAAGCCCATCTTCAAAGCTGGACAAAAGAAGAACTGCTGAAAATCAGTGGAATCGGAAGAGTAAAGGCTATTCAGATCTTATGCCTTTGTGAACTTTCCAAGAGAATGTCCCAGCTTTCAGCCAGAGAAGATCTGGATTTTTCAAGACCGGATACAATTGCAGCATATTATATGGAAGATATGCACTATTACAGGCAGGAGCATTTGAAACTGCTGATGCTGAATACGCGTTCCAGACTGATCGGAGAAAGCGAAATTTCGAGAGGGACAGTAAATATGTCCGTAATTTCCCCGAGAGAGCTTTTTATAGAGGCATTGCAAAAGAACGCAGTCTATATTATATTGTTGCACAATCATCCAAGTGGTGATCCGATGCCGAGCAGGGAAGATATTCTTGTGACACAGCGAATCCGGGAGGGCGGAAGCCTTCTTGGAATTGAACTTCTGGATCATATCATTATTGGTGATAACTGCTATGTATCACTCGCAGAGCAGAAGCTGCTTAAGGAAAAGTAGTATGGAAAGGAACTTTAGATTATGGCGCGAAATATTTACGGTCTTGATCTCGGGACTTATGAGATCAAGGTGTATGATAAAAAGCAGGACAGTACGTGGAAAGAGAAGAATGTAATTGCTATTGTGGACGGAAAAGAGATCTTGGCTGTCGGCGATGAAGCATATGCGATGTTCGAGAGAACACCGGGAAATATTGAAGTGGTGTTTCCGATGAAAGAAGGTGTAATCAGCAGATTTACGGATATGCAGTATCTTCTTCAGAATCTGCTGAAGAAAGAGCGCCGTTTTACAAGAGGATCAGAATATCTGATCGCAGTACCTACGGATGTCACAGAAGTTGAAAAACGGGCGTTTTTTGATCTGGTTGTTCATTCAACGGCGAAAGCAAAAGAAGTGAGTATTGTAGAACGCGGTGTTGCGCAGTGTATCGGAATGGGAATTGATGTCCGTAAGACAAAAGGGATGCTGATCGTTGATTTTGGTGCGGCTACAACCGAATTATCTGTAGTAGGTTCAGGTGGCATGGTACTTAATAAAATGCTTAAGATTGGTGGTATGACATTTGATGTGGCAGTTCAGAATATGGTCCGCCGGAATTATGATTTTCTGATCGGAAGACAGACAGCCGAGGCTCTCAGAAAACGTTTTGGAGTGCTTGGCGGAAACGGAAAAGCTTCCATGGTGGTTGCCGGACGTAATCTGGTTGTTGGTGTACCAAGATACCAGGAAATCCCAAGCAGTGCGGTACGGGCTGCGATGAAAGAATCTCTGGAAACCTGTACTTCGCAGATTGGTCAGTTGATTGAACGGACCCCACCGGAGGTAGCCCGTTCAATCAGAAAGAATGGAATCTGTCTGACGGGTGGTGTTTCCAGGCTACCGGGGCTTGACCGGTACATAGAAGCTGTGACTGGATATCCGGTGCATGTGGCTGCTAAGCCGGATCTGTGTGCAGTAGAAGGGCTGCGACGGATGATCAATTCAAAAGAACTTAAAAAACTTTCGTACTCAATGTTGGATGAAAATTATAGGTGGATAAGATAGATGAAAAGAAAGAATCAATTTTCAACATCAAATAAATACTGGTTGCTGATCCTTGCTATCATATGTATTGTATTGATGGGACTTTCCGGATTTGCAGAGTCCGGGAAAGGACCGCTTTCCTGGGCAGCAGGTTACACGATCGTGCCGATGCAGAAAGGAATCAACCGTGTCGGGATGTGGATCGGCGATGTTTCAGAGAATTTTGCAACACTTCAGGAAATAAAAAAAGAAAACAAAGAACTGAAATCCCGCCTGGAAGAGATGACGACTGAGAATAACCGATTGCAGCAGAATTCAGCAACGCTGGAAAGATATAAAGAACTATATAAGATGGATCAGAATACAGCGGATTATCCGAAAGTTGCTGCGAATGTAATCGCCAGCGAGAATAGCAACTGGTTTTCGAAATTTACGATTGATAAGGGAAGCAATGATGGGATCAGGGAAGATATGAATGTCCTATCTGGAACCGGACTGGTTGGGATCGTCACAGAAGTCGGACCGAACTGGGCAACAGTAAGTTCGATTATCGATGATAAAAATGTAAGTGCCATGATCCTGACAACCTTTGACAAATGTATTGTAAGCGGAGATCTGCAGACGGTGCAGGACGGACTTTTAAAATTTGAACAGCTTGCCAATAATGAAAATGAAGTGGCGGTCGGAGAACAGGTTGTAACATCGAATATCAGCAGCAAATATCTGCAGGGACTTCTGGTTGGATATATTTCAGAGGTAAATGTAGATTCCAATAACCTGACAAGATCCGGATATATCATTCCTGCTACGGATTTTAAGGAATTACAGGAAGTTCTTGTTATTACAACAACAAAGCAGGATCTGATCGATGGAAAAGGTGAAAGTGGAAGCGATAACGGAGGCGAATAGACATGAAAAAGATTAAAAGGATCCTGATCTGTGCTGTGTTGATCACTGTCTGTTTTCTTCTGGAGACAACGGTGTTTCAAAAGCTGGCGTTTGCCTCGATTATTCCGAATCTCCTGATTATCGTGACGTCCTCATTTGGATTTATGAGGGGACAAAAAGAAGGAATGATCATCGGCTTTTTCTGTGGACTTTTAAAAGATATACTAGGTGGAAATCTGCTTGGATTTTATGCGCTGATCTATATGCTGATCGGATATAGCAACGGATTTTTCCAGAGAGTATTTTATGACGAAGACATCAAACTCCCGTTGGCACTTATTGCCGGCAGCGAGTTTCTATATGGTATGGTGATTTATGTCCTTTTATTCATGTTAAAAAGTGATTTCCATTTTTTGCATTATCTGAGACATGTGATCATGCCGGAACTGGTTTACACGATTCTGGTTACACTTGTTCTGTATCAGATCATTCTGCATATTAACCGAAGACTTGAAGAAGAAGAAAAAAGGAGTGCTAGCAGATTTGTTTGATTTATTGGATCGTCTGAAAAGATGGTTTATCGACTTGGTAAAATCTAGAGTGTTTGTGCTGATGCTTGTGTTTATTGTGCTTTCTACAATTTTGATACAGCGTGTGTTTGTTTTACAGATCGTAAACGGACAGGCATATCTGGATGACTATAAGCTTCAGATCCAGAAAACAAAAGAGGTACAGGGAACCAGAGGTCGTATCCTGGACCGGAACGGAGTGGTTCTGGCAGATAACAAGCTCGCATATTCCGTCACGATTGAAGACAACGGTGACTATGATACGGTCAAAGAGAAAAATAAAATCATCAATGCGACAATTGAGAAAGTGATCAGTATTGTTGAATCGAATGGAGATTCTATTGTCAATGATTTCAAAATTATTCTCAATGATAATGGAGAATATGCTTATTCCATGACAAGCGAGGTGCAGTGTCTGCGGTTCCTTGCGGATGTGTTTGGAAAAGCAACCATTGATAAGCTCAGTAACAAGCAGAAGGCATACAGTGCGGCAGATCTGATGCATTATCTCTGTACAGATGAGACCTACGGTTATGGGCTGGACGAACAGAAGCTGTCCAAAGAAGAAATCCTGAAGTTGGTAACAATCCGGTATTCCATGGGACTGAATCGCTATCAGAAGTATGTGGCTACAACGATTGCAAGCGATGTCAGTGAAAGTACAACAGCTGCTATTATGGAGAACCTGGATACTCTTCAGGGAGTTAATATTGAAGAGGATTCAATCCGTTATTACCCGGACAGCAAATATTTTGCGTCTATTCTTGGTTATACGGGCGTGATTTCACAAGATGAATATGATGCGTTGGATGAAAAGGAGTCGGACTCGTATTCTCTTACGGATGTGGTTGGAAAAGCAGGACTGGAGCAGACACTGGATAAAACACTTCAAGGTGAAAAAGGTGAAATCAAACTTTATGTTAACAGTGTGGGAAAGGTCATTGAGTCTAAGCAGGGGAAAAAGGCAAAAGCAGGAAATGATGTCTATCTTTCTATTGATGCCAATCTGCAAAAGGCAGCTTATGATCTCCTGGAAGAAAAGCTTGCCGGAATCATCCTTTCCAATCTGACTACGTCTTTGACCTATGACCGTACACAGGCAGAAGAGGGAAGTGATGTGAAGATACCGATTGGTGATGTTTACAATGCATTTATTTCCAATGAGATTCTGAATGTGGGACATTTTGAGGCTGCGGATGCCGGGGAGACTGAGAAAAGTGTGTATGCGTCATTTTCCTCCAAAAAGGAGGCAGTGCTTGCAGATGTGATGGCACAGCTGAGTGATTCAGGTGCGCCGGCATATAAAGACTGTGATGAGGATATGCAGGCATATCTCAGTTATATTATCAGTACTGTACTTACCCAGAATGCAGCAATCATTCAGAAAGATTCGATTGATACCAATGATTCTACATATATTGCGTGGGAAAATGATGAGAGCATCAGTCTCTATACTTATCTGAATTATGCGATCTCCAAGAACTGGATCGATACATCAAAACTGACTGATTATATGAACAGTGACAGTGAGTATTCGGATCAGAATGAAGTATATCAGGGGATTCTGGCGTATATCAGTGCAAATCTTCCTAAGAATTCCGGATTTGACAAACTGATCTACAAGTATATGATACGCAATGAAGAAATCACAGGAAGCCAGATTGGTATGATGCTTTATGAGCAGGGAATTCTGGATTATGATGCAGATGTTTATAATAAGCTTGCGGATGGTACAATGACCGCCTATGATTTCATGTATTCCAAGATTGAAGATCTGGAAATCACACCGGGACAGCTTGGACTGGAACCATCTACCGGATCGGTCGTAGTAACTGACACGAAGACCGGACAGCTTCTTGCCTGTGTATCCTACCCGGGATATGATAATAACCGGCTTGCAAATACCATGGATTCAGGCTATTATACAAAGCTTTTAAATGATCAGTCAGCACCGTTATATAATAATGCGACGCAGGAGAAGACGGCACCGGGATCTACTTACAAACCACTGGTTGCTGTTGCCGGACTGACAGAAGATGTCATTGATACCAGTACGTATATCAGCTGCGGCGGACTCTATGAGAAAATTTCACCGAGTCCACGATGCTGGATTTATCCGGGGTCGCATGGAAGTCTGAATGTGACGAGTGCGATCCAGCATTCCTGCAATATGTTCTTCTATGAAGTTGGATACCGTCTGGGACTTACAAACCAGATGCTCAGTAATGCAAAGAGCAGCGAGTCGGGATATTCTTCTGACCAGGGATGTGAGACGCTTCTGAAATATGCGACTATGTTTGGACTGAACCAGACAACAGGAATCGAAATTCCGGAATCGTCACCTCAGGTATCTGATCAGGACTCTGTACGTTCTGCAATCGGTCAGGGTACTAATAACTATACGACAACTCAGCTTGCAAGATATGTTACAGCAATTGCAAACAGAGGAACTGTTTATAATCTTTCCCTTCTGGATCATGTGGAAAATAAGGATGGTAAGGTAACAAAAACTTACGAACCGAATGTGCTGAACCAGATAGAGGGTGTTTCCGGAAATACATGGGATGCTGTTCAGTCGGGAATGCGGGCAGTTGTTACCAGCAACAGTACATATTCTTCGCTGGGAAATATTACAATGTCAGGTAAAACCGGTACGGCACAGCAGAGTACTACACATCCGGATCACGGTCTGTTTGTTGGCTATGCGCCAAGTGACGACCCGGAAGTCGCATTTGCGATCCGTATCAAAAATGGTTATGAATCTTTATATCCGTCAGAGATTGGAAGAGACCTGATGCGCTATTATTATGGAGAGACAAGCCGTGATGAGCTGATCACAGGGCATGCATCAGCAGCAGGTTCATCATCGACACATGGAGACTAGATTGAGGGGGGGGGATCACAGGTATGAAACAGAAAGTCATCATTAAAAGTAATAAATACGGTCTGATTGTTCATATGGATCCTGATGCAGAGTATACAGAGATTCTGAAGGAATTGAGAGAAAAATTTACCGAATCTGCCCGCTTTTTCAAAGATGCGACCATGGCGGTTACGTTTGAAGGGCGGATTCTTACAAAACCACAGGAAGAAGAGGTCATTGGTCTGATCACTGATGTCGCTCATATCCATATTGTCTGTATTTTTGATGCTAATGAAAATACAGAAAGATTATACAAAAAAGTAGTAGAAGACTCTCTTAACAGTTTAACCAGAAAAGAAGGTCAGTTCTACAAAGGTACGCTCAGACAAAGGCAGGTACTGGAGACAGAACAGAGTATTATTATACTTGGCGATGTAGAGTTTGGTGCAACCGTAGTATCCAAGGGCAATATTGTTGTGCTGGGTGCGGTAAGGGGAACGGTACATGCCGGGGCAACAGGAGATCGGAATGCGTTTATTACGGCGTTGTCGATGAGACCGCATGTAATGAAGATTGCAGATATTGTATCAACACATACATATCTTCAGGACGAAACCGTAAGACCAAGTATCGCCCGTCTTGACGGCAAGCGCATTTATATCGATCTACTGGAGAATTTAGAGTGGTAGGAGGATCTGAAAAATGGGTGAAATTATTGTAGTGACATCGGGAAAAGGCGGTGTCGGAAAAACAACAACGACAGCAAATATAGGTGCCGGACTTTCAAGGCTCGGGAAAAAGGTACTGGTGATCGATACGGATCTGGGTCTTCGGAATCTGGATGTTGTCATGGGACTTGAAAACCGGATCGTATATAATCTGGTCGACGTGATCGAAGGTGGCTGCCGTTTGAAGCAGGCGATGATCAGTGATAAGCGTCATGAAAATCTGTATCTGCTGCCATCGGCACAGACAAAGGATAAGTCAGCGATCACACCGGAGCAGATGATCAAGCTTACAAATGAGCTTCGAGATGAATTTGATTACGTTTTACTGGATTGTCCGGCAGGGATTGAGCAGGGATTCCAGAATGCGATTGCCGGAGCTGATAGAGCATTTGTTGTGACAACGCCAGAAGTATCCTCCATTCGTGATGCTGACCGCATCATTGGGCTGCTGGAGCAGAATCACATGAAAAAACTGAATCTTATTATTAACCGTATCAGGATGGATATGGTGAAAAGAGGAGAGATGATGTCAGTAGAAGATGTGACAGAGATTCTTCCTATCGATCTGATCGGAGCAATTCCGGATGATGAACAGGTCGTGATCGGAACGAACCAGGGAGAGGCGGTTGTAGATATGGATTCGCTGGCAGGAAAAGCATATACCAATATCTGCCGGCGTATAACCGGTGAAGAAGTGTCATTTCTCGATCTGGATAAACAGGAAAGCTTGTTTTACAAACTTTCCCATATGTTTAAAAGAAATTAGGAGGATGTATCATGCATGTATTTGAAAGAGGTATGCACCACTCATCTGTCCGCATTGCAAAAGAACGTTTGAAAAGCCTTCTTGTTTCGGACCGGGTGCAGTGTCAGCCAGATACTTATGAACTTTTGTGCGGAGAATTATACCACACAATCGGAAAATACATGAAGATAACCGAAGATAATTTTAAAGTGGAAATAACACGTTCACAGATTAGAATCAACTTGACAGGAGAAAAATCGTGAGATTACCAAAAAAGACAAAACCTTATCATTTAAAAGATGTGAAATTCGGTCTGGTCATTTCTGTTATTGCTATATCGATTATTGGAGTTATGGTAATCGGAAGTGCAAAGCAGGCAGTACAGGGAAGACAGATCATAGGACTTGTCGCCGGAGTGATCCTGATGATCATTCTTTCGATGATAGACTATGTATGGCTTCTGAACTTTTACTGGATTTTATACGGGATCAATATCATTGCACTGGTATGTGTAAAGCTGTTTGGAACCAATGTAAATGGTGCACAGCGGTGGATTGATATCGGAGTGACGAATTTTCAGCCATCAGAGCTCAGCAAAATACTGGTTGTCTTATTCTTTGCAAAATTTCTGATGAATCATGAGGATGATCTGAGCAGTGCTGCAACCATCCTGAAAGCAGTAGGACTGATTGCACCAACACTGATCCTGATCGTTCTTCAGCCAGACCTTTCAACAACCTTATCCATAGCGCTTGTCTTTTGTGCTATGATGTATCTGGCGGGACTGAGTTATCGATTTATCGGAACCCTGATTGCGATTCTGGTTCCGGTTACGATTATTTTTATCAGTATTGTTGTACAGCCAAATCAGCCATTTCTGCACGATTATCAGCAAAAGCGTATTCTGGCATGGCTGGAACCGCAGAAATATGCAAGTGATGAAGCTTACCAGCAGAATAATGCAATTATGGCGATTGGTTCCGGACAGCTTACCGGTAAAGGACTGAATAATAATACAACCACATCCGTGAAGAACGGAAATTTTATTTCTGAGCCACAGACAGACTTTATTTTTGCAATTGTAGGTGAAGAATTAGGTTTTGTGGGTTGCTGTATCGTGATTGGTCTGTTATTATTGATTGTAGTACAATGCATATTGATAGGACTCAGGGCACAAGATCTGGCGGGGCGGATTATTTGCTGCGGTGTAGCCGCGCAGATAGGATTTCAGTCGTTTATCAATATCGGCGTGGCAACAGGGATCTTACCAAATACAGGAATTCCCCTTCCGTTTGTTAGTTACGGACTGACTTCGCTTATCAGCTTATATATGGGAATTGGCATTGTATTAAATATAGGGCTTCAGCCTAAAAAATATCAGTAAAAGGAGCTGAGAAAATGAATATCGGACTTATTGCGCATGACTCTAAGAAAACACTGATGCAGAATTTCTGTATTGCATATCGTGGGATTTTGAGCAAGCATGAGTTGTATGCGACCGGTACAACCGGCCGGCTGATCGAAGAAGTTACTAATCTTTCTATTCACAAATATCTTGCGGGACCGCTGGGCGGCAAACAACAGCTCGGTGCGCAGATTGCACAGAATGGAATTGATGCTCTGATCTTTCTTCGGGATCCACAGAATCCAAAGCCACATGAACCGGATGTAAATGATGTCATTCGTCTTTGTGACATGCACAACATCCCGATGGCTACCAATCTTGCAACGGCAGAAATCATTATACTTGCATTAGACAGAGGAGACTTGGATTGGCGTGAGATGTATAAGTAGAGCAAAAAGTGCCGCACTGGTATGTGTGGCATCGATAAGTCTGTTTACAGGTGGTTGCATCGGAGGAAAAGGAGCAACACCTGTGACAGCATATGAACTTAAAAATTATAATCAGGATTTATACCAGGGAAAGCTTTATGCAGAGGAGCTGTGTGTAGCACAAAATGATGTGGCGTTAGAGGGATATACAGAAGATACTGAATTGCACAGTGCTGCATTATTTGATCTTACAGGAGAACGTGTATTATATTCTTATAAAGCGCATGAACGACTGTATCCTGCCAGTACAACCAAGATCATGACGGCACTTCTCGCTATTGAGAATGCAAATTTGGATGACCAGGTGACGATCAGTGGAAACGCAGATGCATCCAGTTTTTCGGCGGATGCACAGGTGTGCGGCCTTGCGAAAGGAGAAGTCTGGACACTCAGGGATCTTTTGGGAGCTCTTCTTTTGTATTCTGGAAATGATGCAGCAACTGCAATCGCGGAATATGTAGGTGGATCAGAAGAAGCGTTTGTTAATATGATGAACCGCAGAGCCCAGGAATTGATGGCGAACGGGACTCATTTTATGAATCCGCACGGACTGCATGATGACAATCATTATACAACAGCGTATGACCTTTATCTGATATTTAATGAGTGCATAAAGCATGAAAATTTTGTAAATATCATACAGAGTGAAGCATATACCGCACATTATACAGATGTGGACGGTAACAGCCAGGAGGCGTTGTTTACACCGACCAATCTCTATGCGCAGGGAGAGGTGGATGTGCCGGAGAATGTTACGATCGTAGGCGGGAAGACCGGGACAACGGATGAAGCAGGATATTGTCTGATTCTGATGGAAAAAGATTCCAGTGACAATCCATACATATCGATTGTTATGGGAGCCTCAGAAAAACCGGTTCTGTATGAGAATATGACATCATTGATCGAGGCAATCCCGTCTGGCCAGCAGTAAATGTGGTGTGTGAATCTTATCGTATACACAAAAAGGGGCATCTCTTGTCTGGGAGCCCCTTTCTTTTTTACAAGCATGTAGAAAATACACCGAGATGGTATCAGGTACATTACCTGGGCGTATTAAGATTCGGACATGGATCCGATTCTACCAAAAAGACTGATCAGGTAGAGTCCACACAGTCCGACGATCGTGTAGACGATACGTGAGAGCCATGACATGTTTCCAAAAAGCCAGGCAATAAGATCCAGACGGAATATACCGATCAGAAGCCAGTTCACAGCACCGATGATCACGACGGTGAGTGCTGTATTATCAAACCATTTCATGTAAATATCCTCCTTATACGATTCTATACGGTTAGTATGTGTTAAAACTTTGTGATTATTCATAAATGAGAGGAAAAATATGTTATATTATAAATATTCGGATTACCTGAAAAACAAATATGGTGAAAAAGTATACAAGCTTCCGGTGAACCTTCCGGTCACATGTCCAAACCGTCTTGACGGAGATGGATGTGCATTCTGTGCCGGTGCAGGAACCGGATTTGAGGCAATGGCGGCTACAGTTTCTGTCACAGAACAGTTGACACGGACCAGACAGATGATCACGAGAAAATACCATGCCAACAAATATATTGCATATTTTCAGAATTATACCAATACCTTTCTTCCTCCGGACAGATTTCGCAGTTATCTGATGGAGGCTACCAGGATTCCGGGTGTCGTGGAGATATCTGTTTCCACAAGACCGGATTGTGTTTCGGCTGAGTATCTTGATATTATGAGAGATATCCGCGCGATGACCGGAATTCAGATGAATGTAGAACTTGGATTACAGACAGCAAATTATCATACACTGCAGATGATCGACAGGGGACATGGTCTTGCAGAATTTATCGATGCAGTACTGCGGATTAAAAGATATACTGGTATTTCAATCTGTACCCATGTGATTCTTAATCTTCCGGGAGATACGGCAGCGGATGCAAAAGAGACTGCAAGAATCCTTACTGCGCTTGGTGTGGATATTGTGAAACTGCATTCGCTTTATATTGCCAGAAATACACGGTTGTGCGATTGGTATGAAAATGGTAAAATAACGGTATGTTCAAAGGAAGAATATTTTGAAAGAGTGATTACGTTTCTTGAACAGATTCCGGAAACCGTGGCAGTAGAACGAATGTTTTCAAGAATTCCTGAGAAAGATGCGGTGTTCTGTAACTGGGGATGCAGCTGGTGGAGGCTGAGGGACGAACTGCTGCAGAAGATGGAAGAGGAAGGCAGGTATCAGGGCAGGTGCTGTGATTATCTGAATGGTGCGGCACTGTGCCTGTTAAAATCCGAATAGATTTGGAGGCTTGATTTTTGGCTGGGAAAAAGAAGAATACGGAGGTCGTCAGCCTCCAGAAGTATAAACGAAAAGGACATTTAAATATTGGTACGATTCTGTTTGGAATTATTTTTGTGTATCTTGTTTTTACCGTTCTGATTTATTTTACAAAAGACAGAGTGAGTGTATATGAGGTACGGGAAGGAAGCATTTTAAAAGACAGGAATCTTACCGGAATGGTTCTCAGAAAAGAAACGGTGGTAAATGCTGAAAAAAGCGGATATGTCAATTATTTTGTAGACGATGCACAGAAGGTTGCACTTGGAACCAATATTTACACCATTACGTCTTCCAAGCTCGAGACACAGACGGATCAGGACAGCAATGAAGAAGTTTCCCTGAATGCAGATGAATGGAACAGTATTCTGCTGAAGGCACAGGGATTTAATGAATCCTATTCACCGGAGGAGTTTAAGACGGCATCAAATCTGAAAAGTGAAGTAACAGCGATCTTACAGAACAATACGACACAGAGCAGGGTTGCACAGCTGAATTCTATTCTGCAGTCCGGAAATGTAGATGCATTTCAAAGCCCGGATGACGGAATCGTGGAGCTTTCGGTAGATGGCTATGAAAATTTGACGACAGATAATATCACGGATGAGATGTTTGATAAGGCAAATTACAGTGTCACAGAGCTTTCAGGCAACCAGAAGATTGATGCAGGGCAGCCGGTATATCGCCTGGTCACAGATGAAGAGTGGACGGTAACGGTACGCCTGACCTCTGATCTGGCACAAACCTTCCAGAAAAAAATGAACGGGGAAGATTCCCTTTCTGTTGAGGTCAGATTCCTGAAGGATAATAAGGACCTGTGGGGAACTATGCGACTTACGGAAAAGAAAAATGATATTTATGCCAATATTACTTTTAAGGATTCCATGATCCGGTATGCAGATGAACGGTTCGTGAATATTGAACTGATTCTGGAAGACGAGTCCGGGCTTAAGATTCCGAAAACCTCGGTAACGGAGAAAGATTGTTATGCTGTTCCGATAGATTATATCACGAGCGGCGGGGCTTCTCAGAACGAAGGTGTCTACAGGCAGACGACTAAAAAAGGAAAGACGACAACGGAATTTATTCCGGTGACGATCATTAACGAGGATACGGAATCGGGTATTGCATATCTGGATACAGAGAATCTGAAAAAAGGAGATACTCTTTTGTTGCCGGAATCTTCCGATACGATGGATCTTTTGAAAACCGAAAGCATCAAAGGAGTTTATAATGTCAATAAAGGCTATGCTGTATTCAAGCAGGTTCAGATCCTGAGTGAGAGTGATGAATACTATATTATTGCAGGAGGAAATAGCTACAGTCTATCCAATTATGATCATATTGCCCTGAACGGAGATTCTGTTCGGGATAATCAGATAGTAAGTCAATAAGAAATGGAGTGAAAGAAATGATCACAGAAAACTTAAAAGATGTGGAAGCACGTGTATGCGCTGCATGCGAACGCTCCGGCAGAAAACGGGAGGATGTAACACTGATTGCTGTCAGCAAGACCAAACCGGTAGAAATGCTGGAAGAAGCGTATGCTTACGGTTGCCGTTATTTTGGTGAAAATAAAGTGCAGGAACTGGATGAAAAATATGACATAATGCCGAAGGATATTCACTGGCAGATGATTGGTCATCTGCAGCGCAACAAAGTAAAATATATCATCGATAAGGCAGAGCTGATCCATTCTGTTGATTCTATTCGTCTTGCGGAAACAATTGATAAAGAAGCAGCGAAAAAAGGTATTGTTGTAAATGTGCTTCTCGAAGTAAACATGGCAAAAGAAGATACAAAATTTGGTCTGATGCCAGAGGAAGTTATGGATTTTATTCATGAAATTGTCAGATTTCAACACATAAAAGTACAAGGATTGATGACAATTGCTCCGTTTGTAGAAAACCCGGAAGAAAATCGTATACATTTTGCAAACTTACGAAAATTATCTGTTGACATTGCAAAGGAAAAAGTTGATAATGTTAACATGAGTATTCTTTCAATGGGGATGACCAATGATTTTGAAGTTGCTATAGAAGAGGGAGCCACCATGGTTCGGATAGGGACAGCAATTTTTGGCGAGCGAAATTATGCTCATCAGATTTAGATACCACAGATAGGAGTGTATAAGAAAAATGGGAGTATTAGATAAGTTTTTAGA
>PPYF01370519.1_pt1 | contig 21197 bp, 21 predicted proteins | sample 1559871 | NCBI WGS metagenome assembly PPYF01 (sample SAMN08240021, study PRJNA423297) | Human gut metagenome, whole genome shotgun sequencing project.
ATTTTATTTACTTTATTATTACTAAGAATGATATGAAGATGAATGATTTTATTTATTTTTGTGATAATTTTATAACTAATCCTGAACTAATTAATATTCATAAACCTATTGTTACTGATATTTTATCAAACGAATACTCCTTGTTCTTATCTAATTCTTTCTTTAGATCTTAACTAAAAATAAAAAAGGGCTTCTGCCCTTTTTTTAGCTCATAAGGTTTATATTGATTTTTTATTATGGTATTATAATCGCTAATAAAATAATATGGTATAAAAAAAATGATAAAATTATTGGACAGAGAAACATTCAGGAAAGAATGTTTCAAAAGAGATAGAAATAAATGTGTATTTTGTGATAAAGAGGCCGTGGATGCTCATCATGTGTTTGATAGAAAACTGTTTAAAGATGGAGGCTATTATTTGGATAATGCTGCGTCTGTTTGCTCCGAGCACCATTTAGATTGTGAATATACCAAGATAACAGTACAGCAAGTTTATGACGCTTGTTCTATTACTACACCTGTTCTTCCTGATGGTTTTTCTCCAGATAAAATATATGATAAATGGGGAAATGAAATTATTAATGAATACAAGCGTATTCCCGGACCACTTTTTAATGATACAGCAGTGCAGAAAATATTTAAAGAACAAGGAAAAATTTGGATATTTTACGTTTAACCTGACTTTTCCTTTTCGTTTACAGCCTTTTATGTTATAATTGATTCTATAAAATTACTCAATCTAACGTAGGAACATATGAAAAAAACTATTAAAAATCGTACACTTGGATTAATGGATACTTCTGATTATAATTGTCAATATGACTGGCCTACTGACTGTTTTGTTCAGTGTGGAGGCAAGGGTGTAGTAATTGGTAATCAACATAGAAAAGGTTATGTTACTGCGTTCTTTGAAGCTTTCCCTTTCAATAATTTTATTCGTGGAGAAGGTGAGACTGTTGATTTAGCAGAGGAAGCTGCTTGGAAAAAATATCAAGTTATGGCTAATTGTCCTGAACATCAATTCATCAAATCTGAAAGCCGTAAGCGTGATGCTGTTTGTGAATGTTGTGGTTTATCTATTCGAGACTATTACCCACCTGAAAAAGAATGTTCTTGTTGTGGTAAAAATAATGTTTCTCTTAATATTTATGAGCAATATTTCTGCTTAGAACATTTTATTGAAAAAGCAGAACAACTTAACTATGAGATTACAGATGAACGAATCTCTAATTTTAAAAAAGAAGTATTTGGAGATATTAAAGCTTCTCAAGAAAAAGAAAAAAACATCATTGATTTAATGCTTGGTAAAAATGATGGAAACGTATCATCTTATGAAGATATTTCTAATGATGATTATCGTGTAGAAATGAAGATTTCTAATCTTAAAAATATTGAGTTTACGAAAAATATTTTGAAAGCGACACAAATGGCTAATATTTCAGGCAAGTTTTCTTCTGAATATGAGATGATTGATTGGGTTCAAAAACAAAAAGATTCCTTATCTATGGTTAGCGTGAAAAAAACTACGGAATTCTTCAATCTCATTATTGATAATCTTCGTAAAAATAATGCTATTAGTCCTGATTTTAAATCTTTCAAATATTTTAATGATACAGAAGCTAAGTTTGATGAAATAGAATCTCAGGTTAAACTATCTTTATTTATTGATATTCTTGTTCGTGAATACAATATCAATGAAGATATGCTATACATACCTTTGTTTGGTATTTCAAAAATCCAAAAATTAGAAATGATTCAAAATAATATTATTGTTTCGGTGTGTACTTTTGATATTGATAATCAATAGTGGATTTTTCATGAAGTTTAATTATAATGATTGAACTTTATTTTTTATTAGCTATTATTTACTTTTAAAAGGAGGATCATATTATGGCTAATAAAAAAACTTCGGATAAAGTTGCATCAAAAGCGTCAGATGTTTTGAAAGATAAAAACTCTAGTAAAAACGACAAATCTGTAGCTGGCTCAGCCTTATCTCAGAAAGAAAAAAAGAAACAAGGTAAATAACAAAGGCTCTTCGGAGCCTTTTTATTTTATAAACTTTTTATTGCTTCTGCTATTAAATTATTCGCTTTTTCTTCTTCTGCGAGACTAATATCTTGAATATAGTTATCATCATCCATATCTGCTGATATTACTTTTGCTCTGGCAAGGGCTACATATACTTCATATTTCCAGCCAGAATTTCCAAACGGTCTTTTACCATTGAATGATTCTTCCTTAATCCAGACGCCTAACAAAAGTTTTTTTAGATACTCTTTTATTGTTTTAGCTTTAGCATCATTTTCCTGCATTTCGATATCTAGTATATTCATAAAACCTCTTTTATTTATGCCTTATTAAAATGTTTATTATTATAAGATATATAGATATACGGTTTTTGTTTATTACCTGAATATATACCTTTCCGGGTTTGTTCATTTGTTTTATAGAAGAACGTTCCATTTTGTTTTATTTTTCTGATTTCTTTCATTGCATTTTTGACATCTTCTATATTATTACTATCTGGTAAATATATACATATAACAAACATATATTTTCTTTCATGTTTATTAAAACTTGCCTTCAATGCTATCTTAGCCTGAATTGCATATTTAGACAAGGTACCTGTCTTTAAGGAAGAAACAATATTATGCCAAATTTCATTTCTTTCACTATAATCGACAAATACAAGCCACTTCCCGATGTTGGTGCCTTTATTATGTGGTTTTTTTAAAGCATATTCCCACATTATTATTCACCTTCATTAAGCTTTTCATCAATAATGTTGACCATTTCCCTGCATCGCTGAACTTGGTCTTCTGGATAGCCGTAACCTGTTTTGGCTCCAAGAGCAAAACTATTTCTGGCGGTCTTTAATATTTGTTTACCAATACCAGATGAAACATTAATGTAAGAAATGGCCTCTGGAAATAAGGAATAATCTCCAGTTCCATATTTTTCTTCATCATTTAAAAGAGGATATTTTTCCAATTGTTTTGCAGTTTCTTTCATGTAAACTATGTCGTCATGATTAGGATCGTATTTCGCAAACAGTTTTGGTCTATTATTAAGGAAAAAACTACTTGCATGAACTGAACGAGCAGCGATTCTAGCTAACGTTAAGTGAATATCACTTTTATCATGATTTTTATAGATTTCTTCACGTTCTTTAATATCTTGAATCTGACTATCTCTCATGTTTTTCCCTCTATTTAAATTTCATTTATTATAACAAAAAACCTTTTTCAGCACAATAAATGATTATCTATTAAGCAAATAGTCAATTTTTTCATAATTTCGACATAAAAGTGTTGATTATCATAAACTGTTCTACTATAATCTCTTTCGTTGATTAGGAACACAACTAATCAGATAAACACTTTAAACTATATAATATGGAGTAATAAAATGGCTAAAAATAAAGCAGCAGCAAAAGCAACTACCGCAGCACCAGCAGCAACCTCTAAGCGTTCTGGTTACAAGCGCAAAACAAACCGCCGTGTTAACGTTCTTGATGCTCAGCTTGCTCGTATCGCACGTAAAGCACTCAAGAAAGCGCAGTATGATAAAACATCTACGATTTCTAAATAAGATTTCATAGAAAAAGGCTCCCGAAGGGGCCTTTTTTTATTGCATAAATAATTTATATTTTTATTAACTTCCTGTATTTTATTATTTTTCTTTCATCAAATTTTAGTTGAAGCTAATAAGATAAAAATGTTATAATAAATGTTCTTTTAATATATAAGGAATCGAAATGATTAAAACATCTAATATAAAAATGATTGAAGTTTCTGATTGGGATCAGCTTGTTATAGATACTTATGGTCGTACATACTCTTTTCAACAGCAGAGTGGCTGTAAGGATCGAGGAGTTTTTAAATTTACAGTTCCTACAGATGGTTATGATTATGAAAATGATACTATTCCAGAAGAAATAAATGGTGAAGAAATGGGAGTTTCATTTAAAGCTTGGCTTACTCGTGATCCTAAAATATGGTATGGAAAAACATCTGATCCAGATTATTATGTTGATATGTTTTGGGAACGCAATTTCTATCCTTCTATTGAGATTTTAGCTAATGACCTATATGATAAAGGTCTACTTCCTGCTGGAGAATACGCAATTAATATCGATTGGTAATTAATAAAAAGGGATTCTAGAATCCCTTTTTTATTTTTAAACCTGACATAATCATCTTTTACATTTTATTGGAAAATATTAAATGATTAAGTTTAGAGAACAGAAAATCATTGCTGTTAAAGATTGGGATAATTTAGTTAAAAAAACTTATGGTCGTCCATACGCTTTCCAGCAACAGGATGACTGTAGAGAACGTGGGATGTTTCATTTAAGTATCCCTTGTGATATCGAAGATTTTGATGATGAAGCGATTCCAATGTGTGCTAACGCACGAGAAAAAGGTGTAAGCTTTTCTACTTGGCTTAGCCGAGAAGTAAATGAAAAGGATAATGAATTATCTAACCGTTTATTCTGGTATCGTAATTTTTATCCACACATCAGTATGGTTGCTAATGATCTATATGAAAAAGGATTAATTCCTGCAGGTGATTATATTATTGATATTGATTGGTAATTCATTGACAACTCCACATCCTGAAGAACGAGGCTTTACGATATTTTGGGATAATTTTTGACTTTTAATACCTTTTTAATGTATTATTGTAAAATATACAATAACTATGGAGTTTATATGAATAATAAATTTACGTTTTTCTGGTACACGTCTTCACCGTTTAGCCAATGGCATCCATCACTGTTTACTGTTAAAAATACTGTTTTCACATCTGCTGAACAGTTTATGATGTATAGTAAAGCTGTTTTATTTGGTGATTCTGTTATAGCTGATGAAATCCTTGCTCTTAATAAAAAAGTATTAGATGATGGAGAGGATTATATTCTTAAAAGATATGCTGAAGGTCAGCTATCTACAGCAGAAATATTAAAAGATAAAAATCTCAAAAAAATATGGACAGAAAGCCAAAATGAAATTAAGTCATTAGGTAAAAAAGTTAAAAACTATAATGAAGAAGTATGGGTTAAAAATAGAGAGTTGATAGTAGAAGAAGGTAACTTTGCAAAGTTTGACCAAAACCAACAATTAAAACAATCTTTATTGAATACTAAAGGAACTATTTTAGTTGAAGCTAGTCCTTATGATAAAATATGGGGAATTGGTTTAAAAGAAAATGATATTAAAGCGCAAAACGAAGAAACATGGGAAGGATTAAACCTACTTGGTAAAATCTTGACTATGATTAGAGAGCGTATGCATTAAGTTTTATTCCTATAAAGGCTGACTCGTTCAGCCTTTTATTTTTTATATTATTTTCTTAATTATTAAATATATCTAACAGCATCTTTTCATTTAAACTATAATTAAGTTCAAACATAGTCGAATTATATTTTATAAAATTACTGAATCCTTTTTCACTATCTTTTTTATCAAAAAATCCTTTGATATAATCCATTTTATCCAACTCAATACAGTCTAATATTTTATCATCTTCAAAAATGATTAAACATGATTTTTGCAAAGACATAGTTTGATTATCACTCAACATGTTATAGTGTTTTTTTATTAATTCAGCATTCTTTAAAAACACCTGATATTCATTAAAGCTTTTTATATACCCTTCTCTTGATTTTACTTCTTGCCACATATCATAGGATTTTTTATTAAAGACAGTAGTAGGATATTTTCCCCATAGTGGATGTTTATCAACAATAACATAATCAATATCATCCTCATACTCGTTAATAGCTCTTAGCAACCATTCTTCCTTACCATCAAAATCATCGGCATACTTAAAAATAAAACCGAAGTTCTCTTTATTGAAAGTAAAATCTACTTTTTGTGGGTTATTCAGTAAACACATGGTAAATAAACCAAACGGGCTTTTTACTGGATCAAACAGTGATATACACTTATGGAGGAAATGGAATACATTAGAAAAAACAACTGACTGATCTTCGTCTGTTGAACATTTAAAGTTTATATAAGCTGGTTCCTTTGGAGATCTTTTATCAAAAGAAAATGAAACATTAACAATATCTTCTGGATTATCCTTAAAAAAACTTTTTAGCCCTTCACATAGTTCAAAAAGAATAGCTGTTTTCTCTATTCTATTTGCCAGCATTTCATATTTTATATTATTGATATTTATCATTTTTGACCCTATTTTTTAAAAATTAAATTATTTAAAAAGATTTTCTATTATATATTTAGAATCTTTATCGGGATAATCGTTTAACATTGATTTTTTTAGATCTAACATACCTTTTTCAAAAACGTTTTTAATTTCTTTTTCTTTTTTTATGTATTCTCTTTTTTTATCTAAAAATAACATAAGACCATCAGCATCAAGAACTGCTACTTCATCAATTTCAGATTTTTTGATATAGTCAGACTCTTTTACTTTTTGATTAAACCATTCTATGGCATCTTTTTCACTTTCAAATAAAGTTGGCAATACTATTGCTACATCAAATGTTCTTCTATCACATACGTTATAAACTTCTAAAGCATTATTTCCATTTATTTTAAAGTCATTTTCTGTCTTAGGATAATTTTCTATTACTTCTTTTACATTAAGTTCTTTAAGAAAGTTGTTAAAATCTTCATAAATATAATGGTTATAGAATCCCAAAAAAGAAACTAAAAAGTTTTCAGTTTTTTTAGTAACTTTAAAATCGCAATCATCTTCACTAAGTTCTTGGTTATATACTATCATCTTTATATCCTTTCATTAAATTTTATATTTAGCAATTGTATATTTTATGGCTACTATAATCAAATATTTTTTTATTATGTATTTGATTTTTATAATAAATAAGTACTTATCTAACTATAAAAAATTATATTAAATGTTGTTTATAAAGGCTTTATTTGATTTTATAAGGAAATAAATTAAGCAATATATAAAGGGGGACCCCCCCTTTTATTATTTTATTTCATTCTTCTTCTTGAAGAATATCTCACGTTCTCATCAGGATTTTCTGCTGGCTTTAATTCATTCTTAAGCTTTTCTCTTAGATTTGTTAAAATATACCCTAACAAGTTTAATCCATTCCATCTTTCAGGTTTTATAGCAAGAGGATCAGATTCTTTTAATGCTATACCCCAAACTTTGTCATAAGGATTTGCTTCGACTAAGATAGTGTCTTTAGTATTTAGCAGTTCTGCTTTCAAATCTTCATTCTGACTATATTTTTCATAGCTTCCACGAGAAACAAATCTTGTTCTATTTAGAACCCATATTTCTTCATTATAATTTTTAACTTTTCTTCCAAGATCTTTAATCTTTTTCTGATATCCATCCCACTCTTTTTTACATTGAGGATGACCTAATATTTCTGATTTAGTAATTTTTCCTTGTTTAAATCTATTCAATATAGTATTAGGATCGTCATTTAAACCTATAATCTCTTGAGCAATAGCATCATCTTTAAAAACTTTAGCTTTACAATACATCATAAACTGTTCTGCTGATGTAAATACTATTTCGGTAGAGTTTTTATCTTTTACAGTAAACAGCGATGGATGCCATTGGCTAAATGGAGAAGGAGAATGCCAGAAGAATGTGAATTCATCTCTTTCAAAGTTTGGTTTTGATGAGAGTTTTTCTTTATAGTAGTTTTCTTCTGTTTTTGCGTAGTTATCAAGTCTCACCAATGATTTAAAACTTTCATGGAATCTTATATTAGGTGGCACATCTTTACCATCTGTAAATAAGTTCCACATATCTTTTGAAGTATAACCATTAAGATTTCTTGTTTCATTTTTGTAAGCGATGAAAAAGGTTTTTTCTGGATTGTTTCTGGCACACTCATATAACTCATCTATATTAGCACTTATCATTTCTGGAGATACGCTTCTTTCACCTTCTTTTTCATACACAATACCTGTTGCCTTTTCTACATAACCAGCTTTTAGATTCTTGGTGATTAATCCGTAGGTGTTACCTACTATACCTCTTCCACTTCCATAAGGCTTAGCACCGAACTGCCTTGCAGCTTTAGCAGCACCAAAACCATTCCTGAACTCTGGATTTCTCTCATCTTTTTCTATTATCCAAATAATATTTTCTTCTTTTAATTCAATAGTTTTACCATCTTCTTCTGATAAGAAAATGTTGTTTCTATGTCCATTATTTTTTAATATATTCTGAATAGGTAATTTATAACTATCATGGAAAACAATATTCTTAGGAACATCCTGATCTTTTATAAACATTTCTAAAAGTTGTTGTGAGGTATAACCATTTAGACTTTTTTTAGGAGAACCATTAGGCCATGTTTCATATTTATATGTAATAATAAATTTTTTGTCCTGATGTTCTGGAAGTTTTGCTAATTCGTACATTTCTTTAATATTCTCTCTAATTTGAGTAGGAGAGACTGAACCAAAACCTCCTTTTTCATAAACTATACCTGTTGCTCTTTCAACAAATCCTTCTTTTCCATCAAGATTTTTAGTTACAAGCGCATAAGTTGAACCAGATAATCCTCTACCTACTCCATATCTTGCACCAAAACCTACAGCTACTTTTGCTGCACCTGCCCCATGAATTCCTGAAGGATTACTTCCGAAGACAAATATTTCATCTTTTTCTAATTTGTTAATTAGATTACCTGACCAGAACTTTATATCTTCAAGTGTTGATTTTTCTTTCCAATATTTCATTTTTTATTTCCTATTATCTGATAATTATCTATAAATTATATCATATTTTTAAAGTAAATCAAAAGAATAATACTTATGATCTCTAATTTAAAAAAATCGTCCAAAATCATTTGACTTTATATTTAACATATGAATAATATAAATAAAAAAGGAATAAAAATGATTAATCATATCCAAAATTTTAAACATTTATCTTATTACCCTAATACTACCATAGATGATCGGGTTTATAAATTTATTAAAAATATAAATCTAAAAAAAGATGTTTCTATTGAATATTTTTTACATCGATTAAACTTCTATTTATCAATAACAAATCAAACATTAGATTTTTTCTCATTTAATAATTCTAAAAAAATAGAGGATATTTTTTCTGATTTTTATTCATTCCTATTTGGTTTGGATAATTATTTTAATGATTCTAACTCTAATCGTATTAGATACACACTGATATTTAAATATTTAGAAGACAATTTGAATATAAATATACTTAATAAAAATAGTTTTAATTATGAAAAAATTGATTATGAGAAGTTAGAATTTTTCAAAGGATGGTTTATTCAATCAAAACAAAAAAATGTTTTTATAAATTTTATTAATTTTTATAGAGTGTTTGGAAAAGATAAGTGTGAATACTATTATGAAAGAATTAAGCTATTTGCTAATAACAAAGGTGTTAGCACAATAGGAAATAATACAGCTTTAATTGTTTATTTATTAAACTTCTTTTCTTCAAAAAAGAATATATCATTATCTCATGATGATATAATTTTTATAATGAAAGAATATTTTTCGGAACATGATAAAAAGGGAAATAATATTAATGATAAAAAATCTGTATGGAATTGGTTTGTAGAGTTGTGTCATTCAGTTTTTAACTTAATATCTCACAAAAAATATATTTTATCAAAATCCATAAATAATCATCGACATGTAAAAATTAAAAGTGGAAAGTGCTATAAAACTAAATTAATAACGGAGATACCATTAGAAATATATGATAATGAAGCTTTTGATATTTTATTTAAAAAAGTTAATGATGATGTTAAGTTAATTAATGAATGGGCTGAATATACTATTCAATATCATTATAACAATTTTATTAATTTAAAAGAAGATTTCAGTATTAAAAAAGAATATTATAATAAATCTTCTAAAGATATAGCTATTCTAAAATATAATAAATATGATGGTATTAAACAAAGTAGCCTATATGATAGAAATAGCTATTTTAATAAAAACGTATTATTTGCTATTGCCGTTAAACTTGTTATAAATCATCCAGAAATAACAGATAGTTTTATTATGAACTGTGAATACCTTGATGATAAAGATAACAATATTGGAGTTATAGAAACAGATCAGGGAGTTTTTCTTTTAGGAACTAAAGAGCGAAAGGGAATTAATTTAGCCGAACAAAAAATATTGTTAAATAAAGATAGTATAAATTATATAAATATTCTTTTAGAGATGACAAAAGATATTAGGGACAACTTAAAAGAAAACAATAACGATTTATATAAAAAATTATTCATATCTGCTAATGTAAATAATTTAAAAATTTCTTCTTTTTCTCAATCAAGTTTTAAAGAAAATAAAGAACCATTTAATAACATTATCAAATATATTCAGCATAATCATAATATATCATATGAAGAGACCGTTAAATATGTTCGGAATATAAGTTTAACGAAGCTTAGAGCATCCAGAGGCGTTCAAATCTATTTTGATACCAAGTCTACTACTCAAATGTCTAAAGCGCTTGGACATACTAAATATGACCCTCAATTGCTATCTCATTATTTACCTGCTTCTATTTTAGATTTCTTCCAAAGGCGTTGGATTTTATTATTTCAAAAAGGAATTATTTGTGAGTCTCTAAAAGATAGTGACTTTCTTTTCAAGGCTAGTAATTTTAAAAATATGGATCAGTTAAATACTTTTCTTGAGAATCATGCTTTAAAAAATATTCCAAATACTTTTAATGATGATAAAGATAATCCTAAAGAAAATAGAAATAATGAAGCCAAAGTTTACATTTCAATAGACGAAGAGAAAATAGCCACACTTCTTTCTATAGGAATGGCAATTGATAATTCAGAAGATCATAATAAAATATCTTCCAAAGCTATATACTGGAAAAAATTAGGAGAAGAGATAGTTAAAGAGATTAATGATAACAAAATTTACTCTCAATATAAAAATTTGATAGAAAACGCAAAAAATAAAATAAACCCTGATTTGTTTGGAAAGGTGATATATGAATAACTTGGATTTTTTAGATAGATTTACCAAATATGATAATAAATATGAAAAGCCTATATTTTTAAATTCTAATTTTCTTGATGATGTTTGGACTATTAAATATAGTGATGAAAAAACATCTGTAATTGATTTCAGAGTATTAATGGGTGATGGTTTATACTTAACAGATCTAAAACATCAGAGCACCTTAAACACTTTAAAATACTGGATCGTATTTCATACATTAGATAATGGAAATGAAAGAAAATCAAAATCTATAATGGCAGAACAGATATTCTGCATATTAACTATTTTTGATGCTTTAAACATATTAAAGAAAGAAACTCATATAGAAAAACATGGTTTTCAAGCTTTAGAGAATAATCATATAAAATATATTTTAGATTTAATTTCAGAAAACAATGATAAATACATTTCTATTTATAAAATAAAAGAAAGAGTTATAAAAAGTTATATTCAAGAAAATAAAGCTATTTTTTTAGGAATACCATGCGAGGATAATATAATAGATTGGGATAGATTTAATAGTTTTTATAAAAAAATATCATTAAAAAATCTTTATCCAGATACTATTTTAAAACCTGTTAAAAAACCTGATATTAAAAATATAAAAATAGCTAAAGTAAGAATAACCCAAGAATATGAGAATATTTTAAATGATGACATTAACCTAGAACCTCGAACTTTATTATCTATAAGAAGTTATCGTAAAGTTTTATTTTCTCTGAACAAGATGTGCCAAAATATTAATTCTTTTAAATATAAAATCTCTTTACCTAACAGTGATTGTTTAAACGGAATTGAGCATTTTGAAACTAATTTTAAAGATAAAGGAAGATTTAAAACGGTACCTTCAGATATTATTTTTTCATACATAAGAAAAGCAATAGAGTTTCATTGTGATTATGGAAATGATATTGTTCAAGTATATAACGATTTTTATAATAAGTTGGTAGCTAAAGATTATGAATTTAACAAGTTTAAATATACAAAAGAAATCGAAAACATATTTAATAATTGCTTAACAGATAAGTTAAAAAAAATGGGAGTATCTGCATTAAAATCTCCAGATAATAAGGTTTACAATGGAAAAGAAAGATTTAATTTGCTGAGGAATAATAAATACTTTTACGATTTAATCAAAGTTTATTATGGCTGTGTTCAGATCGTTATTGGTTCTTTAATGGCTAGAAGACAGTCTGAATTGGCTTCTCTAACAGTTGGACAATGCATAGATGAAAATACTTCTTCATTGGTATTTAAGCAATCTAAAAGTTCTAATGGTATTTTTGGAACAAAAAACACACTTTATTTACCTATAGATAAACTCGGTATTGAAATGATTAAGAATATTGAAAAAATTCATATTCCAGAAAAAGGTCTTCCTTTATTTTCTTTACCACAAATAAAAAATATATTTACATTTAAGAAATCTGTTGATAACACATCTTATTCAGAAAACATTGACTTTTTTATTGATTATATTCAAGGAAAATCAGTTAATGGTAAAAGATTTTATATTAGGCAACATCAATTAAGAAGATTTTTTGCTATGTGCTTTTTTTGGGGTTCAGGTTTCGGTTCTCTTGATACTTTAAGATGGTTTTTAGGTCATACTAATGTTGAACATGTTTATCACTATATAACAGAATCTACTTCTGGTGAAGTGTTAAGGAATGTTAAAACTCAATTTTTAACAGAAAATATTGAAAAGTATGAAAATCTATCAGCACTTATTAAAAATAGATATAATACAGAAAGATTTGATTTGATAGACACTCAAGATTTAGAATCATATATTGAAGATTTGTTAGAAGATAAAAAAATTATTGTAGAACCAGAGTTTATTTTTAATAATGAAAACGAAAAATATAAAATTATAGTTAAAATTCAAGGATAAAATTATGTATAAAAAGAAAGATTTAAAAAATGATGATATAATATTAAACTTACATAGATTTCTTATAGATATCATAAAAAATCCTGAAAATTTTAATAATAATGAAATAATAACATCATTAAAATCGCAGGCTAATATGTCTAAATATTCAAATCCAGAATATAATATTTTACCAACTTCTTTAAACACACTAAAAAGAAGATCTGTAAATTTATTTGTTGGGGGATTTACCGAACTAGAACAACTAAGAGAGCAGGCATATAGAGCTATTTTATCATTAAGAGCACCTATAAAGAATAATAAAAATATAAAAAAACCTGTTAAAATATTAGAAGATGAAATTGATAATCTTAAAAAAAGCCAAATCTTAATGACTAACTTGTTTTTAGAAAATCTCAAAGTTATTAATAGCGTTAAATCGCTTGATTCTATAGAGGTTATAAAAAAACAACTAAATGGTTTATCTAATAAAATGAAGTCTTACGGATTATTAGATAAAAACTTACTTGATTTAAACGATAACTATAATATTTCTAAAATAAGGTAAATTAAATGAGTTCAAATCTTACATTTATAAAAGATATAGAATTGCCTACTTATTTTTTTAATAATTCTTTCAAAACAAAGTCTTTCTTAAAGTTTCCTTTTTTTTCATTTGATAATGGAACACCTTGTTTGGCTTTAAATTCATATATTCAATCTAACGAAATTATAAGATTAAGCTATTCTACTTTATTAAAAATATCATATTCATTAACTCATATAATAAGTTTTTGTGAAAAAAATAAGATAAAATTATATAACTTCTCTGAAAATGATCTTATTGCTTTTAGTCATACATTGCAAAATAAAGAAAGAACAAATAGGACGGTTATTTTTATTTTGAGTAATACGCTTAAGTTTTTTGATTATTTGGGCAATACTTTTTTAGGTATCAAAAATTATTGTATAGACATATTACATTGTTCTTATAAAAAACAGAAATCAAATTCTAACAGTTTAGATTTATTACATCATATCTGTTTTCCAACAAAAGAAATTGCAAAAAGCAGATCTCCTATTTCTTCAAAAAATATAGAAAAAATGTATGACGCTGTTGATAAAATAAGTGATTCAATTTTTGTTCGTAAAAGAAACAGAGTTATATTAAAATTATTGGAAGTTACAGGAGCAAGGGTTGGTGAAATAGCTTTATTAAAGATAGAGGATATTTATAATATTTTTAATATGGAAAAGTCTACACTGAAAATAAGAACACTTAAAAGACGAGGTGATATTATTGATTATCGCTATATTCCAGTTAACAAGATTGATTTTAATGAAGTAGAAACATATATTAAGATTTACAGAAATAAAATCATAAAAAAAACTATTGGAAAATCTAATGATGAAGGGTTTTTATTTATCAACGAAAAAACGGGAGAATCAATTTTATCTATCACTATTACGAATGAAATAGCTAAAATAAGAAACGCTGCTAACATAAAAGAGAAAGCTTGTGCTCATATGTTTAGACATAGATTTATTACTAATCTGTTTATTAACTTAATAAAACAATATGACATCCAAAATAAAGATCAATTTCGAAATAATTTAATGGATTTAGAAAACCTTAAAGTATATGTTCAGCAAGCTACAGGACATAAAAATTTGAGTTCATTAGATGATTATATTGATATCGCTAAAAGTGAATTAACCAATATGGATCAGGTCGCGGATAACGTATTAAATAAAAAAAACATTGAATCTATTGAAAATGAAAAAAATAGACTATTACAACTTTTAAAAAATGGAGAAATAGCATCTAAAGATTACATATTTAAAATAGAACAACTATCTATATAAGGAATTAATTTATGAAAAAAGAAAGAATATCTATAGACAACAAAATAATTTGTTGTTTACAGTTAAGAAAAAATATAAATGATTTTAATGGAAATATAAATGATTTAATTTTAGAAATAAAAGCTATTAAATTCATTAAAAATATTGATATTGAATATGAAAAAGAAAATTTTTTAGGTTTTTTAGACGAACTAAAAAAACAAACATATAAGAAGCAGAAAAATAATCATAATTTTATGAAAACTTTTTTAAGGGAAGAAGAAAAAATAAAAGACTATAAAAGAATTAAATACAGTAATTTAGAGAAAAGTTTTGAAAAAGGTAAAATTATATATGAAGATAATATAGCGCCTAAAAAAATAATGAGTAATTATTTTGTATCTAATAAAACAGAATTAAACTTAAATGTAGATATATTAGAGAGAGCTTTTTGTGAATTTATTAGAAGTGATAATAATATATTAAATACAGACACAGACAATATAGTAAAATATTTTGCATTACAATTTACTAGAAGAGAATATTTTTTAAAATATATTATAGAACTATATATGTCTTACATAGATAAAGAAATAAAAAAATATGATCTACTTGATTATATGATTTGTAAATATTTATACAATATTACTATTATTTTAAATTATGAAAATTGGCTGGAAGATTTAAAAAGCGATGAACTATGTATTTATCAAACGCAGTATTTAATCTTAGATGTTGAAAAATCAAAACAACCAAAATATAAAGATGCAAAGAATATCCAAAATAAAAATAATACAAAACTAACAAATTTAGCAATTACTGAGATTCATACTTTTAAAGTATATGATATATTATTTAATATGGGTTTAAATAATATAAATGAAACTCTTATTTTAAATGAACTAGTTCCAATAAAAATGGAAGAAATCCCTTATTTGAAAAATATATATGTTACTATGGGTAGTAGAAATAAACTATGCTATTTAAGTAAAATTTATATTAACAGCGACTTAAGAGATAAGGTTGATTTTTTAGTTCATGTTTATTGGGATGAATTTATGATTAATACGGCAATGTTAAATTTATTATTAAGAAAGGATTCTCCTTTAAATAATCTTGAAAATTTTGAAAAAATTGATAAGAATAAATTAAAAGAAGCAAAATTAATGAATGACATATTTGAAATTAGTCGAAAGTATGAAAATCAAATAAAATTTTAAAAATAGGAAATAAAATGCCAATAATGAAAAAACAACATTTTCATCATGCTGCTATCACAGGGTTTTTTTGGGGAAATAAAAAGGGAAGAAGAAGTGATGTTTTAAATTTAAAAATAAGTAATTTTCTAAGTGATAGATTTTATTCAATGGAGCACCCTAATATAGAAAATTATATAAGAACAAAAAAAACAAAAAATATTATGGCAAGCTATATGATTTTTGAAGAAACAGAAAAAAATATTAAAGTAGGTTTAATTGAAGATAATTTTTATAAACTTGCAAAAGAATTATCATATAAACAAGATGAAGACGCATCTTTTATTGAACAATACATTTGTTATGAAGGAAGTAAGGAGTATGATATTATACTTAACTATTTTATTCTGCAATATTCGAGAAATCCAAATAGTTATCCTGATTATTTAGACGAAGGATTCTTAAGAAATGGAAATAGCGATTATATGACTAACACACAAGCTATTGACGCCATAAAAATAGAAACACTAAAAAAAATTAATCTCATTATAGAAGATACTTTTATTGAATCTCAAAAAAAATTTCGAAATTACAGCTTTAAAATTTTTGAAAATAAAAATAATAATAATTTTCTTATAGATACTACTATTATTAAATTAAATGAGGATGAATATTTCATAAAAATGTATAAAGAAAATTTTTATAATACAATTAATATTTTTAATAATATATTCATATTAACAATAAATAGTAGATTTTCTTTATTATTTTACCCCTCTGACTTAGAAGCTGAAAAAGAAAATCTAATTAAAATATATAAAAAACACCAAATTTTTATAAATATTATTAATGCTAGACAAATTATTTTTATTCCAGAAAATAAAGAATATATTATATTAGAAATAGAAAAAATGATCGATTTTTTTAATATTAACAAATTAAAATATTTTGTTGAGCGGAATGAATTTATAAATCAAATAGAACATAAAATAAAATCACTGCGTGGAATTAATGATTTTTAGTAAACACATACAATAATAGAAGAGATAAATTAAATATGAAAAACAAAAAAGAATTATTAGAACCTATTCTATATGTTATAGAATCCCATATCAATAATAAAACAACAATCAAAAATTTAATAGGGGAATTAAATTTACTTATTAATGATCAATGCTTGGAAACTATTTTAAAAGTTAATAACACAGATTATGAAGCAAGAGAAATAAGACAAAAAATTAATAATCAATTAAAAAAAATAATAAATAACATTTGTGAGAATAATGATAATGATGACTTTTTAATATGTTATAATTCAAATATTTTAAAAAAATATATCCAAAATGAATTCTTTACTTCTTTTGCAATACCAGAAAAACTAGATAGATCTAATGATGCCTTTATTAATACTTGTCTTGACAATAGAATTGATCCTGAAATCAACCATTTATATTCTTTAAATCTTCTTTCTCGTTATGAAAATAGACATCTATATTTAAAAAAATATATAAATGATTGGTTACGAAAATATGTAAATGAAGAAATAAGACATTTATTGAATAAGAAAAATACTCCTGAACAAAGAACTAAATGGATAAACTTTATTGATCGTAATACGGCATATGTATGTAATCCTAAATTTCCTCGTAATTTTGACTATGATTTATTATGTAACTATTTATTAACTAATTATCCTGATCAATATTATAGGATTTTTATTAAAACAGCTCGTATTATTGAAAAACATATATATGCTGCCTCTAATGAAGCAGAGATTAAATATTACAAAAAAGGATTTGAACACCTCACGCCTGTTTGGTTTTGTGAAAAGAAATACAAATATGATTTTACTATATATTTAGATGATAAAGAAAATATATTTGGAATGACATTTGAAGAATATTCAAATTTGTTAGATGGGGTAAACTCAAAGGGAATGGATAATTTAGTTTTAAAATCTAGGTTATCTAGTGGTCTAACCGAACACCAAGAAAATATTATAAAACAAATTAATGATAGTTGGTATTTATTAGGAAAAAATACTTATTCTTCAATAGCTGATTATTATGTTAATAATTTTAACATTGAGGACGGGATTTTTGAATATCTTAAGCTCATGTCTAATAATTTAGAAAATATAGAGAATAAGAAAACTTATGAAGGAACAATAAACATATTTAAAGAATCTAATAAGTTCTCAAACCAAGCAAATAATATCATTGTTTATAATTATGGGAAAAATAAATATGCTATTAAGGATTTTAAAAATATTAGAGGTTTATATATAAAATATAATGATGAAGAACTGCTTAATAAAATCGTTTATAAGATAAATTCTTTCAAAAGACATCCTTTAATTTTATATAAGTTTAATATTTTATATATATATTTTAGAGAAAATGAATTTCATATATTTGATAATATTATTAAAGATTTAAAATAAACCAATAAAAAATAAAAAGGAGAGCAATTCTCCTTTTCATTTTTAAAATTAAATAGATAATGTCATTTATTTATTTAACTTCTTCATCTTAATATAATAGATATACCTCATGCTTGTATTGTTTTTTACATAATTTAATCATGTTAACTTTAGTTTTTTATTAAACTTTTGGGATTCATATGGAGACCATCTATTATCTTTAATACGATGAGGCGTCATTTCAAACTCATTACCTAACTGATCAATAAAAATCATTTTGGTTTTTGCATTTATATATTGTTGACCTTCTTTAATTTTACCTCCTTTTATCTCAACAATTTTCCTTAATTGTTTCATATGATATTCAGGATCATAACGTACACTTCCTGATTCATACGGTGACCAAGCCCCTCGTTTAACACTGTCAGGTGTTATTTGAAATTCATTTCCTAATTGATCAATAAAGGTTATTTTATTTTTTGCGCCTGTGTATTTTTCACCTTCTTTGATTTTACCTCCTTTTAATTTTGCAATTTCTCGCAATTTTTTCATGTGATATTCAGGATCATTGCATCCTCTTTTTGATTCATAAGGCGACCATGTTCCATGTTTAATACTATCAGGTGTCATTGAAAATTCATTACCTGATTTATCAATAAATATCATTTTATCTTTTGCTCCTACATATTGTTCACCCTCTTTAATTTTACCACCCTTTGATTGAGCAATTTTATATAATGTTTTCATGTGGTATTCAGGATCATCGCATCCTCTTTTTGATTCATAAGGCGACCATTGACCACTTTTTACTTTTGTTGGTGTTATTTTAAACTCATTCCCATATTTATCTATAAAAATCATTTTAAATCCTGAACCTATATATTGTTCTCCATCTTTAATCTTTCCTCCTTTTAATTTTGCAATTTCTTCTAATTGTTTATACATTAAAGTTAAATTATTTATTTTTGAAAAATCTATTTTAATTTTTTCCATATTAATATTATTTATAAATTTAGGTATAGTTAGATTATTTTTCTTGTAAGAATTTTTAATATCTTTTATTGTTTGTTGGATTATATCTAATACATTATTAATTTTCTTATAGTAATGTATTTCTAATAGCAATATTCCTTTTTCTATACATATTTGTTTCTTTTCATAATCTCTTTGTTTTATAGCGATTAAACTATTAACATCCCTTCCCCACCCCGTAGTATGTTGAATGCCTTGATACTCAAAAGCAATTTTTAATTCAGGACAATAACCATCTAACTGAAGGTTCCTTTTACCTTTTCTTTTTATGATATCCCAAGAAGACTTAAATTTTTTATCATATAATTGTTCAATAATTTGACGACAAACATGTTCAGAACAATTTTTTTCATATGGTGACCAGTTACCGTTTTTAATATTTGCTGGTGTCATTTCAAATTCATTACCTAACCGATCAATAAAAATCATTTTGGTAGAATTATTTTTATATATTTCACCTTCTTTAATTTTTCCTCCTTTTGATTTAACAATTTTCCTCAATTTTTTCATATGATAATCAGGATTATTGAACACATTTCCTGACTCGTATGGCGACCAACCACCTGTTTTAATAAGAGTTGGACTCATTTTAAATTCATTACCTAACGAATCAATAAAAATCATTTTAGTGCTTGCATTTATATACTTCTCCCCTTTTTTAACCTTACCTCCTTTTAATTTCACAATTTCTTCTAGTTGTTTCATATGGTATTCAGGATCACGGACTTTTTTTGATTCATATGGCGACCATTGACCGCTTTTAATATTTGCTGGTGTCATTTTAAATTCGTTACCTATTTTATCAATAAAAGTCATTTTGGTAGAGTTATTTTTATATATTTCACCTTCTTTAATTTTTCCTCCTTTTAATTTAACAATTTCCCATAATTTTTTTATATGGTATTCTGGATTATTGTATATATGTCCTGATTCATAGGGAGACCAAGATCCATTTTTAACAATCTTTGGTTCCATTTGAAATTCGTTACCCAGCTTATCAATGAAAGTCATTTTAGTTAAGCTATTTATATATTTTTCACCATCTTTAATTTTTCCTCCTTTTGATAAAGCAATTTTTTCCAATTGTTTTATATGATATTCTGAATTATTTCGTACATTTCCTGATTCATATGGTGACCATCTTCCATTTTTAACATTATTCGGTTGCATTTGAAACTCATTACCTAATTTATCAATAAAGGTAATTTTAGTTGAATTATTTATATATACTTCACCTTCTTTGATTCTCCCTAATCTTAATTGAGCTATTTCAGACAATGCCTTAAAATGAATATATTTATCTGATGATTTATAATATTTTTCTGTAATATCTTTTATTTTTTGCTTTATTTGATCTTCTTTCATATTCACAAGGCCCTTAATTATCAAAAATATGGATGTATTATATATTTTTTTCAAGATAAAAATCAACACTTAAATTTTACGTGACAACATATTGATTGTTATTTATAAAATATTTAAAAATGAGATATTTATTTTAGGACAAATTGAAAAATATCTATTAATAGACTAAAGTTTAATTTTTAAATAATAGTTTTATAATATGTAAAAAAGGATAATAAATAATGAAATATACTGATTTAAAAATAGGTCAAAAGGTGTTTTTTATTTCTGCTCAATGTAATACACCAGTAGAAGATGTTTTTATTACTGAAATAAATAAAAACAATAATTTTTCAATTGAGAGAAATGGTAAAACTGTTTTTTGTGAAATAACTAATGAAGTTGGGGTGTTTAATTTCGCTACTTCTGATGAAGAAAAAGATCCTAAAAATTATGGAATTTTATACCTCAATAAAGAACTTATTGAACAAGAAGAAAGGTT
>PPYF01000224.1_pt1 | contig 21191 bp, 19 predicted proteins | sample 1559871 | NCBI WGS metagenome assembly PPYF01 (sample SAMN08240021, study PRJNA423297) | Human gut metagenome, whole genome shotgun sequencing project.
AAGTTTCTGCTTTTCTGTTCTTTGGCGCCAGATGAAATCAGGATTTTGTGTGGAGAAAATAAGGGGGTTGTCCAGAAATCTACGATTTTTATTTGGGTAAAATTTCCAGAATAAATGCGTCAATCCTTTAGACTTTAATTTCCTGGAAAGTCATATCCTTCTGGTACATTCCACATTGTCCAACTGTAGATTTAGATAGTCAGAAAAAAGAAAAAACACCCTATCCCAGATGCGCCTTCGGAGCGTGTTTAAGATGCGGATAAGCATTTTAAACACAGCGACTACAGAGCAGATGGGATAGGGTGTTTTTTCTTTTTTCGTCTATTACCAAATCTACAAATCAGTAATTAATATCTTGGGGTTAATCCTACATACATATCTTTGTACTGTTTTGCACTCTTTTCCCAGGATACATCTTTATTCATATCACGAATCACCATATCATCCCAGCATTTTCTATTCTCGAAATAAAGAGTTTTTGCTCTGTTGATCGCATCGTAAAGAAGGCCACTTTCATATCTGTCAAATGTAAAACCATTGCCTGTATTTTCAAATACATTGTAAGGCTGAACAGTATCCTTGAGACCTCCTGTTTCTCTGACAATCGGAACTGCACCATATCTCATAGATATAAGCTGGGTAAGTCCACATGGTTCAAACCTTGATGGAACTAAAAGTGCATCGCATCCTGCATAAATGTTATGAGCCACATTTTCATTGTAGGCAATATACGCACAAAAACTGCCTTTGTATTTATTTTCATAGTAGCGGAATGTGTCCTCATACTGAGAATCACCTGTACCAAGAACAACTACCTGTGTATTTCCATCCATGATACCTGGAATTACGTCATTCACTAAATCAAGCCCTTTCTGGTTTGTAAGACGGGAAATCAGTCCAATTACCATCTTATTCTCATCTACATCTAAGCCTAACGCTTCCTGAAGTGCCTTTTTGTTCACTTTTTTATTCTTTATCACTGATTCTGCATCATAATTAGATGCCAACAGCTTATCGGTTGCCGGATTCCAGATATCTGTATCAATACCATTCACAATTCCTAAAATTTTATTTTGGTGATATCTTAAATGTTCTGCCAGTCCTTCACCATACTCCTCTGTCTGAATCTCCTCAGCATAGGTATTACTTACGGTTGTAACTTTGTTACAGTAATCGATTCCACCCTTTAACATATTTGCATCAAGCCAGTTCTGTGTCAGGCAATCCTTATTAAATACATAATCAGGAAGTCCTGACCAATATTGAATCATTTTTCTATCATAAATGCCCTGAAATCTCAGATTATGTATAGTAAGTACTGCAATCGCACGTCCCACATCTGTATCACTAAAGCTGGTTCTTAAGTAAAGAGGTACTAAAGCTGCCTGCCAGTCATGACAATGCACTACGTCCGGAGTCCAATCCAGATAATTGAGCGCAGCAAGCGAAGCTTTTGCAAAATAACAGAACTTCGGTATATCATCTATCAGGTTTGTATATGGATTGCCCCAGGAGAAAAACTCATCATTATCTATAAAATCATAGACAACACCATCTTCCTGATACTCCATGATTCCTACATAATATTGTTTTCCATCGGAGCAGAGATTCATATAGAAGGAGCCCCTGTATTCCATCTTTTCCTGATACTCCTGAGGAATACACTTATATCTTGGCAGAATCACCTTAACATCCAGGTTTAATTTTGCCAGAGCCTTTGGAAGAGCAGACATTACATCTCCGAGTCCACCAGTCTTAACAAATGGATAACATTCTGAACCAATAAAAGCAACACTTCTTCTTGGTCCTAAATCCGGCTGTTCCATCGGAATATTCTGTTCAACTGTCGTCTTCAGAGTAGCTGCTTTTTCCTCTATTTCAGCTATTTTTTCTTTTGTTGCATCTGCTTTTTCCTTTGTTGCAGCCTTAGAACGAACCGTTTTCTTTTTGGTCGTAGTTTTTGGTTCCGCTACTTTTTCCTCAGTCACAGTCTTTGAACGAACTGCCCTTTTCCTTGTCACTGTTTTAGACTTAGCTACCTTTTTCTTCGACTCTGCTTTCGGCTTATCTGCCTTTTTCTTTGGCTCTTCTTTCAGCTTATCTGCCTTTTCCTTTGGCTCTTCTTTCGGCTCATCTGCCTTTTTCTTTTCCTCTGCTTTCGGCTTATCTGCCTTTTTCTTTTCCTCTGCTGTTGAGACAACTTCTGTTTTCTCAACAGCATCCTTTATTTCTGTTGAAACAGTTTTCACAGTTGTTTTTTTGGTATTGATTCTCTTACTCATAACTCTCTCCAATCCATGAAATGATGATACACACGTTGATGTTTTATCTCTTTACTTTATATAATTATTTTAACAAATAACACAACTATAGTCAATTAAAGGAAGTTTTAAATTCTCGAAAAATTCAATTCCGATTTGTAGATTTCGTATAGACGAGAAAAGAAAAAACAATATACCCCATCTGCTCTGTAGTCGCTGTAATTAAGATGCTCATCCGCATCTTAATTACGCTCCCAAGACGCATCTGGGGTATATTGTTTTTTCTTTTTTCTGACTATACTAAATCCACAGTTGACGAGAATGGGAATTTTCCAGAAGGTTATGACTTTCCAGGAAATTAAAGTCTAAAGGATTGACGCATTTCTTCTGGAAATTTTATCTGAATAAAAATCGTAAATTTCTGGACAAGCCCTCTTTTTTTAACTGAGTTGCGGAATAAGATTAAACAGCCACTGTAATAGAACTCTTTGCTGAATTATAAGAAAACTATGGCAAGAAAAGAGAATTTTTATAAGTTTGCTTTTGTTCCGTTACGCTAAACGCTTCATTTTGCCTCAAAAAACGAAAACTTCGGAAAAACAAGTGGATTCTTCAGAGGATTTTTGAATGTCAGCCCTTTAGAATTTAATTTCCTGGAAAGTCATATCCTTCTGGTACATTCCATGTTGCCAAACTGTGGATTTAGAATAGTCAGAAAAAAGAAATAATACCCTATCCCAGATGCAGCTTGGGAGCGTGTTTAAGATGCTCATTCGTATCTTAAATACAGCGACTACAGAGCAGATGGGATAGGGTATTATTTCTTTTTTCGTCTACATCAAATCTACAAATCAGTATTATTGTGAAGCAGCTTATGTTCCTTTCCTTTAAGGAGTCCTTCGTAAAGTTCTCCTACGATTGGATTATCATTAGAACGTTTTATCTGTGCCGCATCGTCAATGCGGTATAATCCCTCAAATCTTGATGCTTTGGTTCTTGGACCGATTGGTACTGGCTGTCCGCCGCCTGCCATACAGCCTCTTCTACATGCCATGACTTCTACAAAGTCATATTGTACTTCACCACTTTTTATTTTCTGGACAAGTTCATCTGCATTTTTCAGTCCACTGACTACAGCAATCTTAAGCTGTCTGTCTCCATATGGAATAACAGCTTCTTTTATCCCTTTTGTTCCACGAATACCGGTGAATTTAATTTCATTTAAGGCTTCCATTCCGCTATCTGTTACCAAGCGGCGAAGGACTGCTTCTGTTACACCACCAGTTACACCAAAGATAACACCGGCTCCTGATGATAATCCAAATGGCATATCCATTGCTTCCCATGGCATCTGTGCCAGATCAATTCCTGCCTCTTTTATCATTCGGATAATTTCTGTTGTTGTCAATACGAAATCTACATCCTGCTCTCCTTCTGTCTTATGTTCCGGGCGGAGGATTTCTGCTTTTTTCGCAGTACATGGCATAATTGAAACAACAATCGTTTTTCTGTTATCTTTTTTATTGTTCCGCGCTTCTTCTTTTAATACCGCTCCAAACATCTGCTGTGGAGAACGGCAGGTAGAGATATTTTCGCGTAACTCCGGATATTTCTGCTCGCAAAACTTTACCCATGCAGGGCAGCAGGATGTGAACAATGGTAATTTTTCTCCTGACTTCACTCTTTCTAAAAATTCTTTTGATTCTTCCATAATCGTAAGATCTGCACCGAAATCCGTATCATATATTTCATCAAATCCCATTCTTCGAAGTGCTGCCACAAGCTTTCCAAGAGAGTTTTCCCCTTTTGGTATACCAAATTTATCACCAACAGCTACACGAACTGCCGGAGCAATCTGCACAACAACTCTTGTGTTTTTATCAGCAAGCGCCTCCCATACCGGATGAATGTTATGCTTGATCGTTATCGCTCCTGTCGGGCATACAACACGACACTGTCCGCAGCCAACACAGGCTGTTTCTGCCATTTTTCGATCAAATGCCGGCATAACCTGCATCTTAGAGCCGCGATAGGCAAAATCTAAAATACCTAATCCCTGAATCTCCTCACAAGTTCTTACACAGTCTCCGCAGAGAATACATTTATTTTTATCAATAACTATACAATCCGAGCTTTCATCAATCGGAATCTGTGGTTTATTATTTTCAAAACGTATGTAACTGACTCCAAGCTGTTTTGCAAGATTCTGTAATGTACAGTCTCCATTTTTCTTACAAGTTGTACACTCTCTGCAATGTGCGGAAAGCATCAGCTCTAAAATCATCTTTCGATGATGCTGCAGCTTTGGTGTATTCGTATAGATTACCATGCCGTCTCTTGGCACCTCGGAACAAGAAGCAAAGATCTTCCCTCTATCATCTTCTACCACACACATACGGCAGGCGCCATAAGTAGAAAGTTCAGAATGATAACAGAATGTCGGCAGATTAATTCCCGCTTTTCTGATAACAGAAAGCACATTTTTTTCATCATCAAATGCAACTTTTCTATTATTAATTGTCATATATTTCATTGCTTTCCCCTCCTATGCTTCTATATGAATTGCGTGGAATGCACAGGCACTCTCACAGGCACCACATTTAATACAGATACTGTCATCAATAACATACGGCTTTTTAATCTGTCCGCTGATTGCACCAACCGGACAGTTTCTTGCACATTTTGAACATCCTTTACAACGCTCTGGACTGATAACAAAACGACGTAATGCTGTACAGTTCTTTGCTGCACATTTTTTATCGACAACATGTTCTTCATATTCCTTACGGAAAAGACGAAGTGTACTCATAACCGGAAGTGCTGCACTCTTTCCAAGTCCGCACAGTGCTGTATCCGTAATCATAGAAGCCAGTTCATCAAGCAGATTTAAGTCCTCAAGTGTTCCCTTTCCAGCAACAATCTTTTCCAGTATTTCAAGCATTCGTTTTGTTCCCTCTCGGCATGGAACACATTTACCACAGCTTTCATTCTGTGTAAAATTCATAAAGAAACGGGCAACTTCTACCATACAGGTCTTATCGTCCATAACTACAAGACCTCCTGAACCAATCATCGCTCCCATTTTCTTTAAGGAATCAAAATCAAGACTGACATCTAAATGTGGTGTGATAAGACATCCTCCGGACGGTCCTCCAATCTGAACAGCTTTAAAATGTGCATCTCCTTTGATTCCACCACCGATATCATAGATTACTTCCCGCAAAGAAGTTCCCATCGGCACTTCAATCAATCCTGTATTTTTTACACTTCCTGTAAGAGCAAATGCTTTCGTTCCGGGACTCTTTTCTGGTCCGATACTCCGATACCATGCTGCACCTTTATCAATAATCATCGGAACATTGGCAAAAGTCTCAACATTATTTAATACGGTTGGCTTTGCGAACAAGCCCTGTTCCACCGTTCTTGGAGGTTTTACTCGCGGCATCCCTCTCTTACCTTCAATCGATGCAGTAAGCGCACTTCCTTCACCACATACAAAAGCTCCTGCGCCCCTGTTAATATGTAAATGGAAAGAAAAATCTGTTCCAAGAATGTTCTCTCCAAGAAGTCCACTTTCCTCTGCCTGTGAAATTGCCAGGCGAAGACGGCTGATTGCAAGAGGATATTCTGCGCGTACATAAATATATCCTTCCTGTGCCCCTACTGCATAAGCTGCAATCAACATACCTTCTATCATTTTATGAGGGTCACCTTCCATGATACTTCTGTCCATGAATGCTCCCGGATCTCCTTCATCACCATTACATACAATATAACGTGTTTTCTCCTGCTGTCTTGCAACCTGTTTCCACTTATATCCTGTCTGGAAACCACCGCCTCCACGACCTCGCAGATTTGATTCTAAAATCGTCTCAATTACGTCATCCGGTGTTTGTTCAAACAATACCTTTGCAAATGCCTGGTATCCGCCAACCGCAATATATTCTTCTATATGTTCTGCATCAATATGTCCACAATTTTTAAGTACCAGACGGGTCTGTTTCTTATAAAATGGAATCTCTTCCTGCTTTGGATATTCAACACCATCCTGCTTATATAAAAGATGGTGGATAATATTTCCATGTTTTATTGTTCTCTCAAAAATCTCTTCGCAGTCTTCTAGTTTTACTTTTGTATAAAGAATACCAAGCGGTTCAATTCTCATCAGCGGTCCCATCTCACAAAAGCCATGACAGCCACTTCTCTTGACTGCAACTGGATGTTCACTTCCATGTGCGATCTCTGGTCCAAATTCAACATCAACATCTTTACAATCCTTTGTGAGTTCACACATTTTCTCATAAATCTCACCTGAACCACCGGCTAAGCATCCTGTTCCTGCACAAATCAAAATACGGCACTTCGTGGAAGAAACTTTACCTGCTGCCATCTCACGAATCTTGCTTAACTCTTCTCTGTTATGAATCCTCATCCCCTATTCCTCCTCTCGAAGCTTCTGAAGTAACTGTGCAGCATAATCCGGTGTCATTGACGGATATACTTTATCATTCACCGTCAGTACCGGAGCAAGACCACAGGCACCAAGACAGGATACCGTCTCCACAGTAAATAACATATCGTCCGTTGTTACCTTCTCTTTTGAAAGTCCCAGTTCACTATAAATTCTTTCCAGAATCGTAGTAGACTTACGCACATGACATGCCGTTCCATCACAGACCTTAATCACATATTTTCCCTTTGGTTCAAAAGAAAAATTCTCATAAAATGTAGCAACACTAAATGCCTTCGCCTCTGTAATTCCAATCTTATCCGCAACATAAGATAATAATTCCGGTGGCAGATATCGATACTCACTCTGAATATCCTGTATAATCGGAATAAGAGATGCTTCCACCGCCCCATGAGACTCAATAATCGCATCCGCTTTGTCATAGTAACCCTTCTCTAACATAAGCTTCTCCCTTCTTTATATGCATATACACTTTTGAAAAAACACCACAAAAGCAAACACAAACAACTAAAAAATACACATTACTCACATTTAGATATTGTGAACAATTTTTCAAACAAAACAGTTGTTTTATCCCCTTTTTTGATAAACATTTTATCATTATACCGTTATTATATAAAAAAACAGAGAAATTTACAATAACTTTTTGATAGTTTTTTAACAATTTTATTTTACTAATAGCTCTGTTGTTTACTCTGTTATAAAAAACAGCATTTTATTCCTGTAAAGTAATATAAAAGACCAGGAACATCACAACTGCAATGCTCCTGGTCTTTTATATTGCTTTACTATATTTTTTAAGCAGCAGGACCTACATCAATCCACTTTTTATCTACCCATTTTCCTTCAGTATAGTTCCAACGACGTTTCTGTATTCTTCCATTATGCTTTCTATATATATATCCGATCTGGTCTGCACAAGGATTAACCTCACCGTCAGAAGCGTCCGTCACTTCTTCATAAGGTGCCTCCACTTCTTCTGCCTGCAAACTTGCTACTGGACATACCATACCCAAACTCATAAGAACAGCACCTGCTACGATTGTTTTTCTCCATCTTGCCTTTTTCATCGTTCTCTCTCCTTTTTATGTATATGCAAATTATAAAGTTACCATATGTAAACATAAAATTGGCAAAGAACAGGCAACATTAAAACATTATCTATTCTTCGTCATCCAAATTATCTATCCTTGACTCAATCAAATTAGAAAGCTCCTGTAAAGATTCCGAGCTTATCTCTTCGGAAACAAAGGTATTAAATAAACCAGAAAATACTCTCGTATTTTTCTTCTTCTCCTGCTGTAACTGCTTCATAGAATATTCTTCTCTTGTCATAGATGGCTCAAATGTTCTGGCGTAATTCTTTGTTGTCTTTTTAAATCCGGCAACTCGAACGAAATTCTTCTTTAAAAGAGAATTTAGTAACAAATGAACCGAGCTTGACTTCCATGTCCGATCATCCGATACTTCTACGATTTCTGAAGAAGTTAGCGCTTCTCCTTCATCCCACAACACTTCTAGAATCTGCATCTCACTGTTTGTAATTCTTGGAATCTTCTTACTCATAATATCATCCTTTTCTTCTGTTAATTAGTTTGTTTTATTATATCACAGGATATATTATAAAGAAATCAAATTTTAGCAGTGAACAATCTATATTTCAAATATTCATTACTCAAGCTGATATTTAATTTATTCATTTATAATCAAATATTTATCATAAAGTCCCTTTTCCACATCTTCTTCTAACACCTTTTCCTCTATGCCTCCCACATGAAATATATACGTCCCATCTTTCTTTTTTTCCAAATAAGCATTTTCTTTATTATAAACTATATCCCTTTGCTGTTTTAATAATTCAATTTCCTTATTTGGAGTGTACATTGGCTGCAATATAAAATAATAGGAACTAACCATCCATATAAAACAAACACAGAATACAAAAATATTCACTCATTTCTGCACCTTTAAGTTTTCTTTAAAATCCATTGCATAATAAAGTCTTCTCTTAAATCCACTTTGGCTATCTACCTTGGCAAATTTTAAAGTACTGATTCCAACATCATCCAGTTTATCCACCCCACTCTTTGCTACAAAACATAATGTCTTCAAATAACCCAGTGAATATCTTTCTGGATAACTTCTCAACATTGTCTTATCGCATCCCATTTCTATCATAAGCCGTATATCTTTATTCAAAAAATAAAACAAAGGATTCCACCAGAATATGATACGCATAATATACACAAATGCCTGTTTCCAGTGATCCTTACGTTTCCAATGTGTATATTCGTGCATCAAAATATATTTTAATTCTTTATCATCACAATCTACTTCTGTCATATAAATCGTAGGCTTAAACATTCCCACCATAAATGGAGTTAATACCAAATCAGTGTATCTAATTCGAATCTTACTATTCGGATCTATTTCTTTTAAAATTTGTTCCGCTCTTCCATCACCTTCATAACAAGTCTTTTGTAACTGTATAAAGCTCTTAATAATCTTTGATGAATAATAAACTGTTGCTATAATACTGCCTACAATCCAGCTTATAATAATTATAGCTACAATCTTATACTTCACTACTTTATCTAACAGCGCATAATCTCTCATAAGATGTGAATATAAGTACGGATCACAAATTACCTTCTGAAACACTGGTACTTCTATTGGTATTAACATTCTAATTGCACAAAATCCATATAAAATACAGATAAAAGTAACCCCATACTTCATCAGGCAGGCTGCTCTTCTTCTTAAAACGACTATCAGGAGAAGCAACGGGCAGCTAACTAAAACTGTCCATATTAAAGAATATAATGATATCATACTTGTCCTCCCTATCCCCGTTCTGCTTTGGTATTGTAATCATTATACACTATATAAAAATAAAAAGAAAGAGTTTTTGTTTCTTTTTAACATTTATTTTTTTCTTTTGTATTTATTCTAATTTTTGTATCATTTTTAGATACTTTTATTATAAAGTATTAGAGTCAAAAGTATTTTTCCCTTTTGACACCAGATTGCTTCGGCTTTCTGACCTTTTGACCTTGGTATCATTATACCGAATAAAAGACAAATTAAAAAAGCATTATGCAGTTACTGTATATCCGCACAGACAATGAATGCGATGCATTTCATCGTGCAAGGATACAAAACAGGTTTGCATAATGCCTTTTTTAGTTTCATTTATGAAATTAATGGGTTTTGTCGTATGATTTCAAAAAGTGAGTCAGACGATTGCAGGACTTTGCCCATACGACAAGTTCTTCCGGACTTAAAGTTTCCATGATAGCATCTAACATTTTTTCATGGAATTCTTCATGATGTTTATAAGCAGCAATTCCTTTTTCAAGGAGATATACGTTAACAACCCGCCTGTCTTTTTCACTTCGTGATCTCGCTACATAGCCTTTATTTACAAGACTGTTCATAGATGTTGTGAGAGAACCTACTGTGATATTCAAACGTTTCGCTACCACACTCATGCGTGCTCCTTCACCCAGACCAATTGCTTCTATGATATGCATATCATTATTGCTTATATCCGAAAATTCATCTGTGATGATCGCCTTCTCTTCTAATTCTAAAATCTCGTGGAAAGTCTTTACTAACATTGTGTTTATTGTTTCTCTTACATTGTTCATTCCTATATTCTCACCTTATCTAATACCGTATCGTTTCTTTTACATCTATTATAAACAATCTTTACAGAAATAATCAATTACTTTTTTTACTGTTTCTATTGTTTTTGCTTCATAAGCACGTCCTCCGCAGAATAAAAGAGCCTGATCGACTTCTCCTTTGGCTGCGTGAATAAGTGCTTCGGTGATACAGTACGGTGTTTCTGCCGGATTGCAGGTATGAATACAACGAAGACACTTTGTTGGTGGAATTCTGCCTTCGGCTTTTACTTTGTCTAAAAAAACATTTCTGATTGCTCTTCCCGGCATGCCTACCGGACTGTTTACAATAACGATATCTTCTTTTTTTGCTTGAATATAGGATTGTTTATAATGTTCATCTGCGTCACATTCTTCTGTTGTTACAAAACGGGTTGCAATCTGCACTCCATCTGCACCAAGAGTAAATGCTCTTTCATAATCTGCATGCTCATAAATCCCTCCTGCCAGAATGACAGGGATTTTTTTCTCATATTTTTCTTCGTATTTTCTTACTACAGCAATAATTTCTTTTACTTCTTCAGCATAAATATCCGGAGTAAGTTCTTCTAGCTGTTCTTTATGGAAACCAAGATGTCCTCCTGCCATAGGTCCTTCGATCACAATAAAATCTGCTGTTTTTTTATATTTTTTATCCCAGAATTTCAAAATAACATGGGCAGATTTTCTGGTAGATACAATGGGAGCGATTGCAATATCACTATCTTTTATATAAGCAGGAAGATCAACCGGAAGCCCTGCTCCTGATACGATAAAGTCAGCTCCCGCCGCAATCACTTCACGTACATACGTTTCATAATCATTCATTGCCACCATTAGATTAAAGCCAATGACTCCTTCCGGAGAAATCTTTCTTGCTTTATCCATCTCTTTATGAATCGCACGTTTATTTGCTTCTACTGGATTCTCATAAAAATCCGGTTCACGAAAACCAATCTGCGCAGCAGATATCGTTCCGGCTCCACCTTCTTTTGCGACAGCTCCGGCCAGTCCTCCAAGACTGATACCAACGCCCATACCACCCTGTATGATTGGGACTTTTAATTGTTTTTTCCCAATGGAAAATTGTTCTTTTCTCATAAGTTACATTCTCCTGTAAATCCTGTCTTTATAGTCTCCTGTAAAATACATCTGCCCTTACATACTGCGAAAACGTTGATATCTTTGCTCCACTCGTTCTTCTTCTGTCATACTCTTGCTGTTTTTTAAAAATATAGAAATATTTTCTTCTAGATTATCAAATACGTTAATAATCGAATCTAATGTGTAACCTTCTGGTTCCGGTATGATTTTTTCTACAAAACCAGCTTTATATAAATCATAGGAAGTAAGCTTCATCGCTTTTGCTGCACGAGCTGCCTGACTGCCATCTTTCCACAAAATAGCGGCATATCCTTCTGGAGAAAGAATGGAATAGACAGCATTTTCAAGTATCCAGACTTCATCAGCTACAGCCATGGCAAGTGCACCACCGCTTCCGCCTTCTCCAATCAGGACAGAAAGGATCGGGGTTTTTAAGGCAGACATTTCATAAAGATTTCGGGCAATTGCCTCTCCCTGCCCTCTTTCTTCTGCTTCCATACCACAAAATGCTCCCGGTGTATCAACAAAGCAGATAATCGGGCGATGGAACTTTTCTGCCTGCTTCATAAGACGAAGTGCTTTCCGATACCCTTCCGGTTCCGGCATTCCAAAATTACGCTCAATATTTTCTGCGGTACTTTTTCCTTTCATCTGTGCAATAACTGTAACAGGCTTTCCCTGGAAGTAGGCAATACCTCCGCAGATTGCGGCATCATCGCCAAAGTTTCTGTCACCATGGAACTCTATAAATTCTTCAAATAATCCATAAATATAATCTTCTCCTACCGGACGATCTTTCTCACGTGATGTCAGTACACGCTCCCATGCCGTCTTTTTCCCTGCACGTTTTTTCTGTGCCAAAGAGAGTTTTTGTTTACGTGACTTTCCTGCATTTTTATTTGAAACAGCCTGCACATCTTCTCTCTTTGATGACGGATTTACAGTATTTAAATCAGTGTTTATTTCAGAAACGGCTCCTGTATTCTTTACTATTCCAGAATGCTTTGTCGTCAGGCGATGCATTGTAAGTATTTGTTCTAAGACCGTCTTCATATCTTTTCTCTCTACGATTTTATCGATAAATCCATGTTTTAAGAGAAATTCTGAACGCTGAAATCCTTTTGGAAGCTTCTTATGAATCGTCTGCTCAATGACACGAGGACCTGCAAATCCGATAAGTGCCTTTGGTTCTGCTAAAATAATATCTCCAAGCATGGCAAAACTTGCGGTAACTCCACCTGTGGTCGGATCCGTCAGCACTGTGATGTATAACAATCCTGCATCGCTGTGTCTTTTTAATGCTGCCGAAGTCTTTGCCATCTGCATAAGAGAAGTCATTCCTTCCTGCATTCTTGCTCCGCCAGAACAGGTAAAAATAATAACAGGAAGTTTTTCTTTTGTGGCACGTTCCACACCTCTTGCAATCTTTTCACCAACAACTTCACCCATACTTGCCATAAGGAAACGACCATCCATCACCATAAGAGCAACTTCATTTTCACCAATACGCGCTTTTCCGGTAATAACTGCTTCGTCTAACTTTGTCTTATCCTGTAACGCTTTAATTTTGTCAGGATAGCCAATCATATGCAATGGATTTTCTGTAGAAAGACCCGTATCCCACTCTTCAAAAGAATCTGCTTCTGTTAAAAATTCAATTCGTTTCTGTGCCGGCATTCTAAGATATCCCCCGCACTTTGGACAAATATAAAGATTCTTTTTATAATCTTCCGTAAAGATACCTTTTCCGCATTTATTGCATCGTTTTAAAAGTCCTTCCGGAACCTCTGGCTTTATCTGACTGGCTGTTTCTTTTACTTCCGGTTTTATGACGGGTGTTTTCTTAAATATACTTTTTAACTTCATTATTTATTCTCTCCCATCTCTTTAAGCACCTTTTCTAAGTACTGAATTGTAAAATCGCCCTCCTGATAATCCGGACGTTCCATAATTTCATACAGAAAATCAATATTAGTTGTGATTCCTTCAATGATTACCTCACCCAATGCCCGGTGCATCTTTGCAATTGCTTCTTTTCTTGTTGCTGCAAATACAATTAGTTTTGTGATCATAGAATCATAATAAGGGGATACTTCGCAGCCGCTGTAAATCGCACTGTCAATACGGACTCCTTTGCCTCCCGGAAGATACATATCGGTAATCCTTCCTGGACATGGGCGGAAGTTCTTAGACGGATCTTCCGCATTGATGCGACATTCGATCGCATGACCTGTAATCTGGATATCTTCCTGCTTCCATTTTAGTTTTTCTCCATCTGCAATACGAATCTGCGCTTTAATCAAATCAATTCCGGTTACCCATTCTGTAACGGGATGTTCTACCTGAATACGGGTATTCATTTCCATAAAATAAAAGCTCTTGTCCTTTTCAAGAAGGAATTCAATCGTACCGGCATTCTTATAGCCGGCCGCCTTTGCTGCAAGAACCGCTGCTTTTCCCATTCTCTCACGAAGTTCCTCATCTACTGCAGCAGAAGGGGATTCCTCAATGACTTTCTGATGATTTCTCTGGACAGAACAGTCTCGTTCTCCAAGGTGAATGACATTACCGTAATTATCCGCAAGAATCTGAAACTCTATATGACGAGGATTCTCCACAAAATGCTCCAGATACATACTTTCATCACCAAAGGCAAGCCCTGACTCTTTTTGTGCCATTAAAAAGGCATTTTCAAATTCCTCTTCTGTATAGGCAACACGCATTCCTTTGCCACCACCGCCAAGAACTGCCTTTACGATAACGGGGAACCCTATTTCCTTTGCAATTTCTAATGCTTCTTTTACATCGGTAAGTGCCTTCTGACATCCCGGAATAACCGGCACGCCGGCATCTACCATAGTCTGTCTTGCCACTGCCTTATTTCCAAGACGGGCAATAATATCGGAATCCGGACCGATAAAAGTAATATGGCAGGCCTCACATAGCTTTGCAAACTGGCTGTTTTCTGATAAAAAACCAAATCCCGGATGAATCGCATCCGCACCGGTAATTATCGTTGCACTGATAATCTGCTCCATATTCAGATAGCTGTCTTTCGCTGCAGCTGGTCCGATACAGACCGCCTCATCGGCAAGCTGCGTGTGAAGCGCCTCCCGGTCTGCTTCGGAATACACTGCAACAGTCTCAATTCCCATCTCCCGACATGCACGAATGATGCGGATGGCAATCTCTCCTCTGTTTGCAATTAATATTTTCCGAATCATTATAATCTCCTCTTATCTATCCAACCATAAAGGTTAATTCTGCTTTTACGACCACTTTTCCGTCCACATAGGCTGTAGCTTCTCCTACACCCATAGGACCTTTTCGTTTTACAATCTTTGTTTCTAACTTCACCTTATCTCCCGGAACAATTTTTCCTTTAAAACGGCATTTATTGATTCCGCCAAAGTAGGCTGTTTTTCCTTTATTTTCTTCTAAAGAAAGAATCGCAACGGCTCCTACCTGCGCTAATGCCTCTACTGTAAGAACCCCTGGCATAACCGGTTCCTGTGGAAAATGTCCACGAAAAAAGTCTTCATGAAAAGTAACACATTTATATCCGACAGCACTGACACCCGGTTCCATCTCTTCGATATAATCTACTAAAAGAAAAGGATGTCTATGTGGTAAGATCTGTTCAATTTCTTTAATTCCTAATCTCATAATTTTTCCTCAAATTTGTTCATTCCATAAGAATGCTTATTACTGTATACGGAATAATGGCTGTCCATACTCTACATTGTCTTCATTTTCTACAAGAATTTCTGTAACAACTCCATCAAATTCGCTCTCAATCTCATTCATAAGCTTCATTGCTTCAACAATTGCCAGCGTCTGTCCCTTCTTTACAGTATCACCAACTTTTACAAAAGGCTGTGCATCTTCAGATGGCGCTGCATAGAATGTCCCAACTAATGGAGATTTTACAACATTACCACCTTTTTCTTCCACTATCTGCTCTGGCTCCTGCTGTGCAGAAACTGCAGTTTCTACTGTATTAGCCCCTGCTCCGGCTGCTTCCTGTAAAACAAGATTTGATGCCGGCACAACAATTTTTTCTTCTGGCTGTGGACAGCTCATGGCAATACGAATATTTCCTTCTGTATATTCAAAATTTGTAAGTCCCGCTTTAGATACTTCTTTTACTAACTCTAAAATCTGTTGATAATCCATATCTATCTACTCCTCGTATTTTTTTACAAGAAGAGAAGCATTATGTCCTCCAAATCCAAGAGAGTTGGAGATTGCTACATTCACTTCCTGCTCTACTGCTCCATTAATTACATAATCAAGATCACATCCCTCACCTGGATTCGTTGTTCCTACCGTTGGGTGAATATATCCCTCTTCAATAGACTTCACACAGACAATCAATTCCACTGCGCCGGCTGCTCCAAGTAAATGACCGATCATAGACTTTGTAGAGCTCATTTTTACATGATCTGCACTGGCACCAAAAGCTCTTCTTACCGCTCTTGTCTCAAAAAGATCATTATGATGTGTTCCTGTTCCATGTGCATTAATATAATCTACTTCCTCTGGTTTTATCCCTGCTTCTTCCATGGCAAGTTCCATCGCTTTTGCAGCACCACTTCCATCTTCTGCAGGAGAAGTAATATGGAATGCATCACAGGTAGAACCATATCCAGCTAATTCAGCAAGGATCTTTGCCCCACGTTTTTTCGCATGTTCTAACTCTTCTAATACAACAACACCGGCACCTTCTCCGATTACAAAGCCACTTCTTGCCTCATCAAATGGAAGAGAAGCACGTAACGGATCACTTTCTCCGGAAAGAGCAGTAAGATTTGTAAATCCTGCAACTGCGACTGGTGTAATACTGCTTTCTGTTCCTCCGGCAAGCATCACATCCGCATCTCCGTACTGAATCGCACGAAGGGCATCTCCAATTGAGTTACTTCCTGTTGCGCAGGCAGTTACAACATCGGTACATTTTCCTTTACATCCAAGATCAATTGCTACATTTCCCGCTGCCATATTAGATATCATTAAAGGAATCAGCATCGGGCTTACTCTCTTTGGTCCTTTTGTAATAATCTTCTCATGTTCCTTCTCCATGCTGGCAAGACCACCGATACCGGAACCGATAATTACACCAACGCGGTAAGGATCTTCTTTTGCCATATCAAGTCCTGCCATATCAAAAGCTTCTCTAGAAGCTGCTACTGCATACTGAGAAAATACTTCCATTCTTCTTGCAGCTTTATTATCCAGTCTTTCTTTTACATTAAAGTCTTTCACTTCCGCTGCGATCTTTACTTTATAATCTTCGGTATCAAACTTTGTAATCTCTCCGATACCTACCTTTTCTTCTTTAATTCCATTCCAGAACTCGTTTACTGTGTTTCCAATCGGAGTCACAGCACCCAGTCCAGTAATTACAACTCTTCTTTTCATAAATTTTCCTTTCGTTTATTATGGGTGGAACTCATTCCCTTTGATGGATGAGTTGATTACTTTACATCACCATTCCACCATCAACTAAAAGTACCTGGCCTGTAATGTAAGCTGCCTTGTCAGATGCTAAAAATACTGCTGCATTCGCAATATCTTCCGGCTCTGCAAAACGGCCGAGTGGAATTTGTTTCTTTGCATTCTCTTTTACTTCATCAGAAAGTACATCTGTCATCTCTGTCTTTACAAATCCCGGAGCAATGGCATTACAGGTAATTCCTCTTGATGCTAATTCTTTTGCCGCAGATTTGGTTAATCCAATCATTCCTGCTTTGGAAGCACAGTAATTTGCCTGACCGGCATTTCCGGCAACGCCGGAAACAGAACTTACATTAATGATTCTTCCATATCTTTGTTTCATCATGCGACGGCTCGCAAAACGAATCATCTGAAAGCATCCTTTTAAGTTCGTATCAATAACATCATCAAAATCTGCTTCGCTCATAGCCATTAACAGACCATCTTTTGTAATTCCTGCATTGTTTACAAGAATATCAATGCTGCCAAATGTTTTGGCTGCTGCCTTTACTAAAGCGTTACATTCTTCAAAATCTGCTACATTGGCACGAAAAACTTCTGCTTTTCCTCCTGCCTCTTCAATCTCTTTTTTTACTAAAAGCGCTTTTTCTTCATTTCCATGGAAATGTACTGCTACCGATGCCCCTTCTTTTGCAAGGGCAATGGCGATTGCTTTTCCGATTCCGCCGGACGCGCCGGTCACAATTGCTGTTTTTCCTTCTAATAACATATCTATAACTCCTTTATAGCTTCCACTGTTTTTTCTACTTCTTCCATTGTTCCGATTCGGAACATCTTTACGCTTTTATCAATCTTTCTCATAAAACCGCTCAATGTCTTTCCCGGTCCAATCTCTACGAAAATATCCACACCGTCTGCTATCATGGCACGTATACTCTGCTCCCATAAAACGGAGGAATAAACCTGTTCTTTTAATAACTCTTTCGTTCTTTCCGTATCTTTTATAATACTTGCATCTACATTTGTCACATAAGGAATCTTCAATTCTCCCAATGTCACTTTGGAAAGTGCCTCATAAAGCTTCTCTCCTGCTTCTTTTAAGTAAATGGAATGGAATGGTCCGCTTACGTTTAATGGAATAACACGCTTTGCCCCTGCTTCTTTTAATGCAGGTGCTGCATTTGCAACTGCTTCCTTATCACCGGTAATTACAATCTGTCCCGGACAATTATAATTAGCAACATAAACGCCTTCCATATATGCGATTGCCTCATTCACTGCCTCTCCAGACAGTCCAAGTACGGCGGCCATGCCTCCCTTTCCGTCTGGTACTGCATTATGCATAAGGTTTCCACGAAGCCATACCATCTTAATAGCATCCTCAAGCTCCATACCACCTGCTGTTGTAATCGCACAATATTCTCCAAGACTAAGTCCGGCTGTCATATCCGGAGTGAGCCCTCTTGCCATAATCTCTTTTGTCATTGCCATACAGGTAGTAACTAATGCAGCCTGTGTATAATCCGTTCTGTCAAGGAGTTCATTTTCCTCGAAACAGATATGTTTCATATCCTGTCCTAAAATCTCACAGCTCTTATCAAATACTTCTTTTGCCAGTGGGCTTTGTTCATAAAAATCTTTACCCATTCCTGCGACCTGTGCTCCTTGTCCCGGATAAAGAAATGCTATTTTACTCATTTACTCTACCTCCCGATTTTCTCTGCCTGAGTAAGAATAATCTCCTTCATCTCCTGACAGATTCCTTCGATAATTTCTTTACAACTTCTGCTGTCTTTTACAAGACCTGCAATCTGACCTGCCATCACACTTCCATGAATGACATCGCCATCAACAACCGCTTTCCTGAGACCACCTAACGTAAGCTTTTCAAGTTCTTCAAAAGAAGCTCCTTCCTGCTCTAACTTTAAGTACTCTCTTGTCTGCTGATTTCTTAAACATCTTACCGGATGTCCGGTTGTTCTTCCAGTTACCTTCGTATCAATATCTCTTGCCTTAATAACCTTATTCTTGTATGCATCACTTACAATCGATTCCTTTGATGCTACAAAAATCGTTCCCATCTGGATTGCCTTCGCACCAAGCATAAAAGCGGCTGCCATTCCTCTTCCATCGGCAATTCCGCCTGCTGCGATTACCGGAATATTTACCGCATCAACAACCTGTGGCACCAATGCCATTGTTGTTGTCTCTCCAATATGCCCACCAGATTCTGTGCCTTCTGCTATTACCGCATCCGCACCCGCTTTTTCCATCCTCTTTGCAAGTGCAGTACTTGCTACAACAGGAATTACGCGTACACCCGCTTTCTTCCAGGCTTCCATATATTTTTCCGGATTACCTGCACCTGTCGTTACTACTTTTACACCTTCTTTTATAAGAAGATCGGCAATAGCGTCTGCTTCCGGATTTAATAACATCAGATTGACACCAAATGGCTTATCCGTCTTTTCCTTTACCTTGTGAATCTGGTCTTCCACCCAGGAAGCCGGTGCCCCACCGGCACCAATGATTCCAAGTCCTCCGGCTTCGGAAACAGCGGCGGCAAGCTCAGCTGTTCCAACCCATGCCATACCGCCCTGAATTACCGGACACTCAATTCCAAGCAATTCTGTAATCACTGTTTTCATCCCTGTACCTCTGCTTATTTATGTTCTTCAATATAATTTACAACATCTCCAACTGTTACCATCTTCTCTAATTCTTCTGTAGGAATCTCTACTCCAAACTCATCTTCAAGACTCATAACCATCTCGAAAAGGTCAAGAGAATCTACCTTTAAATCTTCTTTGAAAGATGCTTCCATTGTAATCTGATCTTCTTCAATTCCTAATGAGTCCACGATTAATTCTTTAATTTTGTCAAACATAATATAAACCTCTCTTTTTTCTTTTTGTTTTTATATATTCATAACTATTCAAAGTCTAAGTTCAATGGATATCTTCTATAGTTACCTAAGAGTTACCTAAGAAGCGTATTGAAACTCTGCATGCCCCCAAACAGTTATATGTAATCCGGAAATTCCGGAAATTACCTTTTATCATTTTATTATTCAAACTTACCATTCCAAATACATACCGCCCCATGTAAGACCAGCGCCAAATCCTGCGACAATAATCTTCATTCCTGGCTGTAACTTTCCTTCCTGCTTTAATTCATCAAGCAGTACCGGTATGCTTGCAGAAGACATGTTTCCGTTCTGCATCATATCCATCGGAAACTTCTCAATTGGCTGCTTTAACCGCTTTGCAATTGCTTCCACGATTCTTCTGTTCGCCTGATGAAGAACAAACAGATCGATTTCTTCTACTGACTTCTCTGCCTTTTCCAAAATCTCATCAATAACAGCTGGAACCTGTCGGACTGCAAACTTATAAATCTCCCTGCCGTCCATAGCTACATAGCCTTTAAGCGATCCATCTTTTCTTTCTCCTGTAGGATTCTTACAGGTGAGTACCTCACCTCTGCTTCCATCAGAATGAAGTACAGAAGGAATTTCAATATTCCCTTCTTCCTCTGCACTAATGACAGCAGCACCGGCACCATCACCAAATAAAATACATGTGCCTCTGTCCTTCCAGTTAACAATATTAGACAGACACTCTACACCGATTAATAATGCTTTCTTCGAAAGCCCTGCCTTAATCTGTGCGGCTGCCATCTGGTATGCCACTATAAATCCTGAACATGCTGCATTCAAATCAAATGCTGCCGCATTCACCGCACCAAGTTCCTTCTGAACACTACATGCCGTACATGGCAAAAGCTGTTCGGAGGAAACGCTCGATACAATAAGAAGATCAATCTCTTCTGCTGTTATTCCGGCATCTTCTAACGCTTTCTCTGCTGCCACAGCCGCCATGGAAACTGCTGTCTCTTTCCCGACAATATGCCGGCTCTTAATTCCGGTACGACTTTGAATCCATTCATCGTTCGTATCTACCAACCGAGAAATTGCAGCATTATCAAGTACTTTCTCAGGAAGGCAGGAGCCTGTCCCTTTTATTTTGACAAACATCACTCTCTCCTTTTTTTGTGTGATACCTTCCCATACTCTTGAAAAAGCATCTTCTTGTTAAATCATCTCAGGCATCTGAACCACCTCACATCTGATACAAATGATTCAGTGCCAAATATTTTGATTGTCAAATCTTATTGTTTTGAAATATTATTATTTTGATTTCATATTATTTTTAAATAAAATAGTTTTAATAT
>PPYF01304576.1_pt1 | contig 21174 bp, 22 predicted proteins | sample 1559871 | NCBI WGS metagenome assembly PPYF01 (sample SAMN08240021, study PRJNA423297) | Human gut metagenome, whole genome shotgun sequencing project.
TCCTAAATTATCGGAATTTAAAAATTATACATGGCTCGAATCTATTAATTTTGAAGAAGTGATTATTGATAATATTAATTCACTAGATAATTTATCAGATTTAAAGGAAATAAGATGTCCTCAAGATATGTTTTCAGACGAGCAAAAACAAAAGCTGATTGATAAGCATAAAGGATTGGTATTCACATCAAGAGATTAATGTAAAAAGCATTTCCGCTTGCAAATTCTTCGTGTTGCAACTTATGGGAAGGAGTATTATGTGGATTATGACGAATATGCAGAACAGTTATCATCGATTGATACAAACATTATGTATATAAAAAGATGAAATCTGTAAAATTAAAAAAAAGAATTTTTGCTGTAGTATTTTTTATTTTGGTTATATTAATTGCTATCATTATGCTCGTATTCAAAGTTCGGTATGTTAATACTGACTTGGATTATTGCAAAGAACTAGGACGAAAACTTTTTTGGTTAAATTTAGATCAATTCTATTGCAGCAGTATAGATAATGCTGATAATCAACATATCCAATTCTATTTTAGATTAAATGATTATGATGATTATTCAGAAAGCGAATGTGTGAAAGATATTGCGAAGGTTAGGAATACTATAGCTGAATATCTTAATAACAATCCGCATAATGAACTTAATAACCAGCTTATTATATGTACCTTTGAAACATTTCCCGGCGAAACAATGTATATGTACAACTATAATTTTAAAATCGAAAGAGAATCGCAACTACCAGAAGATTTTATGTACTATCAATATTTATTTTTAAATTTATCATACGCACAAGAATTCAGCGATGCTCGTATTATCGAATTGAAAGTCGATGAAATTGATGATATTACTGTGTTAGAAAACTGGGGAAATTTAGAATACCTTAACATTAGTGGCAAAGGTCTTACCGAAGAAAACCAGAAATATTTATGTGAAATTCTTCTTGATTGCACTATTATATGCAATGGCGAAACAATTAATGAAAAACACTTACTAACTTAACAAATAAAGTCGATAATTATGTTTCGGCTACAAAGGGTTTCGATGCGGCAAAGGCTGATTTCGATTTATTACCACTTATCTGTGTTGATTCTGCTCCCAGAGCCAATGGTACAATTGTTGGATATTTAACTGATGGACGTGTGGTAAATGTAAGACCTAAAAGCAGCGGTGGATTTCCAACTCTTGAAATCTTTGATAGGAATACCAATATGAGTATCAAAATACGATATTAATAAATATAAAAAGGAGCTTAAAATGGAGAATTTAATAGATTTGCTAAACTATCCTGAAATTAAAACAATAACGTCTGTTAAAGTGTTACAAAGAGAAGCGAAAATTTATTTTGATGATTTTGAAAATAATAAATACGAAATTTATTTTCCTAATGTCTTTGACTTTAGACAATGTGTAGAAGCTGCTTTTATTTCCAGAGTATTCAAACTTAAGTCCAAAAGTGATGTTAAATTTTCAATCTACCTTGTCGAAAATTCAGATTGGATAATTAATTTCATAAAATCAACAGATGGAGTATACGGGGAAGATAAAGATGATTATAAACATTTTATCCTTTTTGAAAGCACAGATACTCGAATTGAAGTAATTACGAATAGTTTACCACAAATTTTCAAATTAAATGTTTAACAATATAAAAATACCGATAATCCAATAAAACATGAAATGCCCATTGCAATTATATGGGCATTTTAATTTTAAAAGTAGCTTTCAAAATCAGAATAGTATTATGAGTATTTTAACTTTAATGGTTGTTAAATTTCTGACGCTATCTTGACAATCGCACATTACCATGTTAAAATAAAAATGGAACGACAGAGTTCTGTTTAAAATGACAATTAAATATCAAACGCCAATTACATAAACATATTTCAAAGAGCATAAGGCTCGTACATATTTAGGCACGATTCAGACGGAAAAGCTTCCGCCTTTAGTCGTGGTTAAGTATGTGCGGGCTTTTTCTGTTTGACGGTACATAAAATTTCATTGAAGCCGAAGGTTAAGAAATTATGGTTAGAGTTCACTACTGTGACGGCAGTGACAGTCGGAGTTACTGTCACGAAACAGCTTACAGAAGTGTTGCAAAGTCCGTAACACTGTCACGCTTAACGGTTACCGTCGCGCAGATTTACGAGTCAAATCCGCCCGAATTTGAACTCCCAAATTCAATCGGGAATATATCGGCAAAGAGCATAAAAACGCCGCACAAGCCAACGTGGAGCGTTTGCTGGCGGATGAATAAAATTAATACAGAGGTGGTGCAATATGTGCAGCTGGTAATTTACACAAATGGAGGAATTTGAATTACTTCAAAAACTCAAATATTTACTTGCTAGTTAAAGGTCAGGGGTCAAAGCCCCCAGACCGTTCACAGCGGACGAGCAAAGCCCGCCGCGCAAACGCCCTAAATACGCCGTTTGCGCATGATAATCGTGCAGTATTCCAACGGCTGTCTTATGGGACCGGAAATAGGATTTTAGTTGAATTCAGGCGTCACAGATACCGAAAAGCGCGTAAAATCGGCATTTATTCAGGGGTCGAAGCATAGAAAGGAGCAGATTTATGGCAAAGAAAAGAATGGCTGTGTATTTTCAGCCGGAAACAATTAAGAAGATCGAACAGGAGTACTGCGAGGACAACTGTTCATCGAAAACGGAGTTTATCGAGAAAGCCGTTAAGTTCTACATCGGCTATCTCAACGAGGAAGATAACATAAACTATCTTTCTCCTATGATAACCGAAACGGTCAAGGCGCAGATAAAGGGTACGGAACAGCGGCTTGCACGTTTGCTTTTCAAGGTCGCTGTGGAGCTTGGAAAGCTGTCGCATATGACCGCCGCTGTAAACGAGGTTGACGATGAAACGCTTAACAGCCTTCACGCTATGTGCGTAAACGAGGTTCGAAGAATAAATGGCATCATTGATTACGAGGACGCTGCGGAGTATCAGAACAGCTAAAGGAGAAGAAAATTAAAACGGATAATGGCGGAAAAATATGCAGATTAGTTTGCTACAGAAACCAAACGGAAAAGTTTATTTACTACCTTCGGCAGAACAACGTAAAAATATGAATAATATCCCCCATCAAGTCAAAGCTTAAAGAGAGGTGTTGTTTATTGGAAATAAACGCAAGAAATGATTTGAAGCTTGTTGAAATCTGGGTTACAAATGATGAACAGCAGAGCGAAGGCTTTGAAAAAAAGCTTGAAGAAATCTGCGAAGAAAACAAAGCCGAAGGGTGTAAAACCGTTGTGTTCCGCTCAGGCAGTAAAAATCTATATGACTGTACGGAAGGCCTGATACTGAATAATTATCAGCTGTAACCTGCAAGAGAGTACGCATACAGCGTCTCTCTTTACATATCGAACAGTATTTCCAATGCAAATATGTTGGGTTTATCTATTGCATTTTCAGCTGAAACGTGATACAATATTATCGTAATCAAGTCGAATATTTCTTACAACATTGTTGGTAATCGCAAAGGTAAAACAGCATATAAACGCTGACAGCATTGAATAAGAAAGGGTGAAATAAATGCCGGTAAAACCGAACATAGCAGGCTACTGCCGAATTTCCGTCGACGAAGAGCTTGACCGCGACAACACCTCTATTGAAAACCAAAAAGCTATCATCACGGATTTCGTCAGCCGGAAATTTCCTGACAGCTGCCTTGATTTTTATGAGGACCGTGACCGTTCAGGCTATACTTTTGAACAGCGCGAGGGCTATCAAAGGCTCCGTAAAAAGATGATACAGCTTGAATATGATATTCTTATCGTCAAGGATTTCTCACGATTTTCAAGACGAAACAGCAAGGGGCTGGTTGAGCTTGAGGATCTGCGTGACGCGGGAATGAGAATTATCTCAATAGGCGACAACATTGACTATCCGACATACGACGATTGGACGGCAATTCAGTTCAGATTTCTCATAAACGAAATGCCCGTAACCGACACCTCCAAAAAGGTCAAGTCGGTTATCAAACGCCGTCAGGAGGAGGGCAGATGGATATGCGCCGTCCCCTACGGCTATGTTATGACCAACCACAAAACAATGCAGTTTGAGGTTGACGAGCCTGCCGCCGAGGTTGTCCGCGAGATTTTTGAGCTGTATAAAAACGGCTGGGGCTACAAGAAAATTGCAAATCACCTTACCGATAAAAAAATTCCAACGCCGAGAATGTGCGAGAAAATGCGTAAGGAGGCACAAGGCGAGGAGTATAAAAAAGAAGTCAAATCCGCCTGGAGTATCATAACCGTGAGCGAAATTCTGCAAAACGATTTTTATATCGGTACTCTCCGTCAGGGAAAATACAAACGCAAAAAAATTAACGGCGGAGAGGAAAAGGTTCATGAAACCGACCATATAGTTTTTGAAAACAACCACACTCCCATCGTTGACTACAGAACCTTTGCCGCCGTTCAGGAGCAGCTTAAAAAGCGTTCGACAACAAATTATCGGGGCGTGAAAAAGAATGACAACGTGTATTCGGGTTATCTTTTCTGCGGAGACTGCGGCTCGCCAATGTTCGCAATGAGCCGCAATGACCTTGCGCCTGCATACACCTGCGGAACATATCACCGAAGAGGAACAAAGGGCTGTACATCTCATCATACAAGAGTGGATATGCTTGACAAGCTTCTGAAGGAATATATCCGCAGAGTCCGTGACAATTCAGCGGATATGATTGAAAGACTTAAAGACTCAATCGCAAAGGAAAAGACTGAAACTAAAAACAGCAAGGCGACGATCGACATAATCAATGAGCAGATTGACTCAGCGAAAGCCGAGATAAAAATGCTTACCAGACAGCAGACCAGAGATCTGATGAAGCACCCGGACCGAGCCGACATACTTGAGGAAACCTATTCGGAAATGCTGGACGAGCTTACCTTGCGTATCGAGGGATTGAAAAATCAGGCGGCGCTTGCGGCGGACAAGCACAATTCAGTGATAAAGATAAACCGAACCGCCAAAACGGTTCTGGACATTTTCGACGACATAATCAGCAAGCCTTCTCTTGCAAAAAGCGACCTTGACTTTATCCTTGAAAAAATCGTGGTGTATACCGACCGAATTGATATATTTCTGAAAGCAGACATCGACGCGCTGCTCAAAAGCGGACAGCTTGTATCAGTCGGAGCGGCAGAGGAGCAATCGCCAAATTTTAACTTGGACGCTAAGAATATCTCATCACTTACTGAAAAATTCATCTTTCCTGTTAAAAACAAGGGAGATAAGGTTCTTAACGTCAATGTTATCAGTAACGGCGACCCGTTAGAAATATATACAAGCAATGACGGCGAAGTTATTTTCAAAAAATATTCCGCAATCAGTGAGATGAGCGAAAACGCTTCTCAGGTAGCGGAAATAATGTGCAAGCTCGCAGGCTGTCCTGTCGTTATATTCGACAGGGATCATGTTGTAGCAGTCTCTGGAGTTTCCAAAAAGGAATTTAATGAAAGAAGAGTATCCCCGCTTCTTGAAGAATTAATGGAAAGGCGCAGAAATTATTTTGCTTCCGTATCTGATACGGCAAACGGTTTTTTCCCCGCCGAAGGAGTAGATAAGGCAGCTTTAGCATGTATGCCTATACTAAGCTCTGGAGACGTAACCGGTGCGGTTGCATTCATGGAAAGTGAAAATTCAACAACAGTGTCAGAGCTGCAAAAGAGTCTTATAAGCGCAGCGGCTCTGTTTCTTGGAAAACAAATTGAGGGATAAACTCATTTAAAAAGACGCTTTTCCACATCGGAAAGCGTCTTTTTTATTTTAAATACAGTTTATTTTTCTTTAATCTGCTTTACTTCGCTGTCGGTTTTCGAAGCCTTATAATCAACCTTAATTGTCTTTATAAACACGATTGCCAAATATATCACAAGCAATATGCCTTCAGCAATAAACACCGGCATAAAAAAGTCCCCGGTAACAACAGTCGGTTCAGTTCCCGTAGCAGGAACAAGAATATTATAAGCATTAGCGAATGTAACTGTTTCATAATATTCATCGGCAGTTTTATTTACAGTATCTATTAAGTCAGTAATCTTATTATTAATTTCTTCAAGTCTTTCCTCGACGTCTTCCTTACTGACTGTCAATGAGGAATTATTGCTTTTCAGCGCGTCGATTCTGTCATTATAATATTCCACGCGCTGTTTGTTTCTGGATACTTCGTTTTGCTTGGCAATTTTTTGATTTATCAGCTCGTCATATTTCTGTGAAGCCTGAGAATAAGACGTCTCTGCGTTTTCAGTACCGTCTCCGAAAAACAAAAGAGTATCCTTTTCATAATTATCAATAGAATTAGTTATAGAATCAAGCTCCGACTGACTTATTTTCTGCTGACGGCTAAGTTCTTCTATTCGGTATTTGTAATAAGTCAGCAGCAATTCCTTATCATTCGTCACACTGTTTATAACTATATAAGACGAAAGACTGTCAAGATCAGCATTTTTCAAAGTATCTATCGTAGTTTTCAGATCACTGAAGGAATAACCGGTTTCATTTGACCTAAATCCCGCGTCGGCATTTGAAAGCTTGTTTACATAATCGCTCAGGTTTGTCAGAGTCGTATTAAATACGTCTATAGCCGCAGGATAATCATATTCCTTGTAATCGACAGCAACAACAGCGTTTCCAAGCGATTCATTATAACCGTAATTGGTGAAAAAATAATTCTGATAACTTTTTAGAATTTTATCAAGTATCTGCTTGCTTTCCGATAAATCAAAGCCTGTTTTATAGTAGTCAAAGGATATTATATAATATGAAGGATAATAGCCTAATTCAAGCATAGATTCTACCGCTGTAAGAGCGGCGGATCCGCCTTCGGAATAAATATTTTTATATAAGGAAATCTTATCCATGGCATCATTAGGTATAACGCCGTTAATATATATGTTTCTTCTGACGCCTTCAACAAAATTCAATGAAATATCCATATCTGTCAACGCGGCTTCTATTACGTTTGGAGATTTTATTTTATTAACGTCAAACTTTTTCCCCTGAGGATCAAGACCTTTTTCAATTCCGTCAAAATTAAAGCTTACTAAAGCCGTTATCATATTATCAGTCGTACTTTTCTTAAACATCATTACAAAGCCAACCGTAAACATTAAAACAACGGCGGCAGCAATCAACCATAAAATAAAATATCTTTTAGCCTGCTTTGCTAAGGTACTGAATGATATTGCTACCGAATTATCATCTTCATCCGGTTGTTTTAATGTAATGCTGATATTTTTCTCAGTTTCCATTAATTTTTGCCTCCATATTATTCTGACATCATTTCCTGTTTTTTACGGTTTTGCGCCTGTTTTTTCTGCCCGCAAATTTCTTTGTCAGCATAGGCGTCTTAATTAAGGCAAAGGCAACGGAAACCGTAACATACAATGCGGCCAGAATAAGCTCGAACATAAATATATTATCCACTGAATCCGAAACAGCCGCCTTTAACGTTCCCGTAACAGAAGTTGAAGCAGGCGTCAATACAGTATATGCGTTGGAAAACAAAACCTTTTCATAATACTCCGACGCAGTTTCATTAACAGTATTAATTAATGTATCTATCTTTCCCGATATTTTTTTCAGCTCCGCGTCAACAACCTCTTCATCTGCTGCTGTAGAAGCGCCGTTTTCAAGAGATTTTATACGCTCCTCATAACGTTTTATATTTTGCTCGCATGCAGAAAGATTCGCCTGCGCCTCAATTTTCTGTGTTATAAGATTATCGTATGTATCCGATGACTGCGTAAGCGACGCGTTAGCCGCGTCAGTTGCATTGCTGAAAATCAATATAGAATTTTTTTCATAGACCTCAATGGTTTCAGAAACAGCCTTGAGCTGTTCCTCGGAAATTATTTTACTTCGTTTCAGATCTTCAATTTTAAACTTATAATTTGCTATAAGATTTTTTTTGTCCTTTGTCACATTATTAAGAGTAATATAAGAAGAAATCCAATCAAGGTCTTCATTTCTTACCGTATCAATGGACGACGAGAGATCGGCAAAAGTATATCCCGTTTCCGATCTGAAACGAGTATTGTCCGAAGCCGCAAGCTCGTCAATATAATTTTTAAGAGATCCTAAGGATGAATCGAATACATCAACAGCGTCTACATAGTCGTATTCGGTATAATCTATTGATACAACCGCAGATTCCAGCGATGAGTTATATCCGTAATTATTATAAAAAACCTCTCTGTATTTTTCAGTTATTTTATTTAAAAGAAGGGCTCCCTCCTTTTTGCTTAGACCGGTTTCTGAACCGCATTCCAATACAATTTTATATTGAGTAGGATAATAGGACGTATCCTGTATACTTTTTGACGAAACAATCACATCGGAATTATAAATAGAATCATACTTTGTTATACGTTCGATTACGTCAAGCGGAACTACTCCGTCGATATTGATATGACTGTAAATATGATTTACATCTCCGTCTAAGCCTGTTTCCTTGAGGGATTCTCTGATAATATCCTTGGATTTTATCTCGTTTACGTCAAACTTGTTGCCTGCAGGATCAAGCCCTGATTCTATACCGTCGAAGCTGAAATTTATTACAGAAGACACGGTTCCTGTAACAAGCCTTTTACCGCCGCTTATGCCTAAATTCAATAAGGCAATAACAACTGCGGCAATAATCCACGGCACAAAAAATTTTTTCATCTTAGAAAATAACATTCCTACTGTCAACACGCTATCCTTTTTTTTATCTTTAGCATCGTCTTTTTTTATCTGCATATTTACCTCCGCAAATACAACAATAATCCAATTAACTGCCTATTTTCAAGGTTTTTTTATATTCTGAAATCATTGCTTATTATATCATAAATTATAATTAGTGTCAATAAAAAAGTTAATATATCAAAAAATTGGATTTTTTGTTTTATAAGAAAAAACAGACCTTTTATATTATAAAAAAGCGGCAGCCTGTAAGCCGCCGCTTTAAAATAATTTAAGCCTTCTTATTTGATATTTCATCAATCAGTCTGTCCAGCAATTCTGCTGCAGTCATAGAGCCGAGATCGCCGTCGCGTCTTGAGCGTACTGATAACGTATTAGTTTCAGCCTCATTATCCCCCGCTATAATCATATACGGTATTTTTTCAAGCTGAGCCTGTCTTATCTTATACCCCATCTTTTCCGCTCTTTCGTCTATCGTATATCTGATACCCGCGGCCTCAAGCCTTGCCGCAATTTCGTTTACATAAGGCAGATGTCTGTCCGCTATGGGGATAAACCGAATTTGCTCGGGAGCAAGCCACAAAGGGAACGCTCCGGCATACTTTTCAATTAGAAGCGCAAGAGTTCTTTCATAGCAGCCGAGAGAAGTCCTGTGAATTATATACGGACGTTTTCTTGTTCCGTCTACGTCTATATATTCCATACCGAATTTTTCCGCCAAAAGCATATCTATCTGAATCGTTACAATAGTATCCTCCTTGCCGTAAACGTTCTTATACTGTATATCCAGCTTCGGACCGTAAAAGGCCGCTTCATCTATACCTACCTCATATTCCACTCCAAGGTGATCAAGTATCTTTTTCATAACCGACTGCGCGTGATCCCACTGCTCTGCCGTTCCCTCGTATTTATTTTTAGGATTAGCCGGATCCCACTGTGAAAAGCGGAATGTACACTCGTCAAGAAGTCCTACCGTGCCAAGAAAATATTTTGCAAGCTCCAGACAATCCTTGAATTCCTCTTCAAGCTGTTCCGGACGCAGAACAAGATGTCCCTCCGAAATAGTAAACTGACGAACACGTATAAGACCGTGCATTTCTCCGCTGTCCTCGTTCCTGAAAAGCGTTGAGGTTTCACCAAGTCTCATGGGAAGATCCCTGTACGAGCGCTGCCTATTAAGAAAAACTTGATACTGAAAAGGGCAGGTCATAGGGCGAAGCGCAAAGCATTCCTTTGTTTCGTCATTTGGATCACCTAAAATAAACATACCGTCAAGATAATGATCCCAATGTCCGGAAATTTTATAAAGCTCGCGTTTAGCCATAAACGGCGTTTTAGTCAGTAGATAGCCGTGCTTTTGCTCTACATCCTCAACCCATCTTTGAAGCAGTTGTATTACTCTTGCTCCCTTAGGAAGAATAATCGGGAGCCCCTGACCGATATAATCGACCGTTGTAAAAAGCTCAAGCTCTCTTCCCAGTTTATTATGATCTCGCATTTTTGCGTCCTCAAGCGCCTTCAAGCGCTCTTCAAGCTGAGAAGCCTTCGGAAAAGCCGTTGCATAGACTCTTGTAAGCATTTTGTTTTTTTCGGAGCCCCTCCAGTAAGCGCCCGTACATGAAAGAAGCTTAAAAGCCTTTACCGGAGAGGTTGAAAGCAAATGAGGTCCGGCGCAAAGATCTGAAAATTCGCCCTGCTTATAAAATGAAATCGGCTCTCCCTTTTGAGCATGCTCTCTGCAAAGCTCTGCCTTATAGATTTCTCCCTGCTCTTCCAAAGCTCTTACAGCCTCATCCGGCTGCATCACATAGCATTCCAGAGGAAGTCCTTCCTTAACTATCTTCTTCATTTCCGATTCTATTTTTGAAAGATCATCAGTGGTAAACGGCTTTTCAAGATCGAAATCATAGTAAAAGCCGTTTTCTATTGCCGGTCCTATTGCAAGCCTTGCGTTCGGATAAAGCCTCTTAACAGCCTGAGCCAAAATATGAGAAGCCGTATGCCAGAACGTTTGCTTTCCCTCGGCAGTATCAAAAGTCATAACTTCAAAATCGCAATCGCTGTCAATAACTGTCCTGAGATCCTTTACTTCACCGTTGATTTTTACACAGCATGCCGCTTTATACAAACCTGCGCCGATTCCCTTAATAACTTCAGCGGCGGATACGGCAGACTCGATCTCGCGGATACTTCCATCCTTTAATTTTAATTTTATCATTTTTTACTCCTTTATAATAATCTATTTTTATTGTTGATTTACTACCAAAAACTATAATTTTTTAATTATTAACGGCTTTACTACCATAGATCGAACAATTACATTTAAAAGCCTCTTACCTTTAAATCATTCACTAAATTAACATAAAATTCTCTTACGTCAAAGCCTTTAATATTTTCACGGTTTAAATCAATTACATCACCGTGAGTTATACCCCTCTTACTCTTAGGTTCAAGAAAAATAAAACGATTTCCCCACTTCATAGAATTAACGGAAACTAATCCGTCATTTTCACCATCAAACAACTTAACAAACCTATATGAAAGATTAAGCGGAAACTGTCCGCTTGACGCTTTTTTGGCCTTTGACCCTACGCTTTGGTAATACACCTCAGAAGAATCCTGACATTTTCTATTAAGCTCACTGCACGAGGTTTCTGTTAAACAAGTAACAGCAGATATAAAATCAGGATCATTGTCACCAATTTTTCTCAGAACATTATTATATTTATCAGCAATGGAATCTCGTACTCTTTCAGGAACTTTTTTTAAAAGATATTCGGCAAACAGACAACCATGATGGGGTGTATTTATAGTTGTAAGACTTGCCGTATACTTATCAGCTCCAAGAATACTGATAGCATACCTTGCGTCAAGACCGCCCTTAGAATGTGCAATGACATTCAGCTTTTTACATCCGTTTTTTCTAATAATATCTTCCATTCTTTCCATAAGCTCCTTAGCGCTTTCTTCAACTGAAGACGCGGACTGCTGATTCCCATAATAAATAACCGCTCCATTTTTTTCAAGCTCGTCAGCAATTCTTCCCCAATAATTAATAAGCTTTGAATCTCTGAAAAAAACACCATGTACCATTAATATCGGATATATAGTTTTACAAAAATGTTTATCACACCGTTTTATATCTCTTTGAATTACCATACGCTCAAAACGGTATTCACAAGATATGACATATATAATTTTTATAAGCATAACAATATTTATAATAGGAATCATTCCGCAAACTGCGCCGGCAATTCGCCATTTTATTCCAAGCTGATTTGAAGTAAGATAAACTCGGATTATACCATTCCAAAAAATAATAAACTCGCCTATAAAAAATATAACAGTATTTAAAATAATAGATTTTGAATCAATCTCAGATAAGAAGCTCAGATATAATGTCAATATAATTTGTACAGTTACGGTTATTAAAAAAACTGACAGAAGATTCAGACCCCCGCGTAATATTTGCAGCTTTTTACCGTATTGCTTTGAATATACCGGAAACAAACAGTATATAACAAAATAAATACATCCAAATATAATAAAAAACACTTTTGAACCCAAATTAAAGTATTGTAAAAAAAGATACATATTCAATATAACTTCTATTAATATAGAATTAATTACTATCATAGCGCCTCCTCTTTAAATAAAAAGCCCCTCAGACCAATTAGATCCAAGGGGCGATAAGATAACCGCTGTTCCACCCTTATTCGCACGAAAATATCATGCCTCATAAGCCGTTTTTTAACGGGAACGAACCGTCGGGTATTAACCGAGCTCAAAAGGCGGTGTATTTACTGTCCGTTATAGCGCGGCTTTCAGCCGGTGACTGCGCTTCTCTGAATAACTCCTACAATAAATCTTCCTTTATCAAAGCTTTCAATAATTAAATGCTATCATAATTTTTTAATTTTGTCAAGAGAAAAAAATAAAATTTTCAGCATTTTATATCTCGCTATGTTTATCCTGCGATTCAAGCATTTCCATAATTCTCTCTTCTATTCTGATTTGATTATCATGATTCAAATTTCCAAATAATTTAACAAGACGCGCCGGAGACAAATCCCTGCAAAATTTTTTATCATTCGTTCTTCCCGCTATATAATCAAGGGAAACGTTATAGTATTCCGCTAATTTTATTGCCTTTGAAAAAGGAATATCGGTTTCACCCCTCTCATACTTCCCGTAATGATTAACAGATACTTCAATTAAATCAGCCACATATCTTTGCGTTAGATCGTTGTCTTCCTTTAAATCTTTCAGTCTTTGGTAAAATCCCATAAATAAATCCTCCGAATTTTATATATAATATAAGATTCTATCATATAAATGGTATTTACTATTGACTTTAAAATCTATTTGGTGTATAATATTAGTAAATCAATTATAAAGATTGTATTTACAGTTTGTATAAACTAATTTTATATACAATTACAAAGTGTCGCAGTTATTTTTTCTATTTTCTAATATTATATAAATAATAAGAAACGGTTTATCCCTTAATTAAATAAAGCAAGGGATAAACCGTTTTCTTTTTTGCCATTAATATATAAATAATTTCACTATAATTCAGTCTTTCTGAAATTCCAGAATATCTCCAGCTTCACAATCAAGCGCTTCGCAGATTGCCGCAAGTGTAGAAAATCTTATGGCTGTAACTTTATTATTCTTGATTTTTGAAAGATTTACATTTGAGATTCCCACTCGTTCAGCAAGTTCATTAAGAGATATCTTTCTTTCTACCATCATACGATCCAGTCTTAATATAATTTTTCCCATAATACCAAAACCTCATTATAAAAGTCCGTCGACATCGTTCTGAAGTTCAGCGCCGTATACAAAAATCTGAGTAATAAATAAAATCAATATCCCTAAAATTAAGCCGTCTATCCTGACAACGATTTCCGCTTTCTCTACACCGATAACAATTCTGGAAATAACGCTCATAATAAATCCGATTACAGGAACGGATAAAGAAAATATTCCGATTTCACGAATCATACGGATATTATCCTTATTGAACGGATCATTTTCAGATTTTTTGGCAACCAAATAAACATTACGAAAAACCATTGCCATTAATGATAAAATTATTACAGAGCCAATTGCAAAAAGTCTGATTACAGTCATATCTAATAAACCGTTTTCATCAACGGCAGTCATTTCAAATCCATAGGTTGACACCTCATTTCCATATTCAGGTATTAATTTCGAGACGACATCAAATAACCAATCCTTTGCCGCAAAAGAGCATACCAATAAAGCTGCCGAAAATACCGCTCCTGCCCAATGCAGAATTTCCACTGTCTTAGAAACTGCCATAGTAATTTTGCTGATATTTTTCATTTCATATCCTCCGTAAATATTATAAATTTTGTTTTTACCGGCTTCAACAATATTATTATAGCATTAGATTTTACGTTTGTCAATAATAATTTAATGTTTATCGTTAAATTAGTTTCGTTTGACATTAATATAAAAGGGATACGCCTTTTGCTAACGCCACATAAGGAAGCAATTTGAAAACAACAATCAAACATCAACGATACGGGCGTTGCAAAGGCAAAAGCCAGCGTGAAAGGCAGAAATGCTTTTACGCTGGCTTTTTTTGAAAAAGTATAAATCGCACATTCGCAAAGAAAAATCCTCTTTGCTACAATGTAGGCGAAGGAGGTTAAAAGATATGCGAAATCAAAAATACTACATAGCGATTGACGAGTACGAACGAAGAATTATCATTGACAGCCTAAACAATCTTAGAAATAAGATGATTGCAGAGGGCAGATACACGGACGCTGTTGATGATGCCTTTATCAAAGTCGCAAACGCACCAATTAAAAAATTCAAAGTCAGAATTATGGAGGTTAGTTGTGGAAAAAACAATATTTGAGCAAATGGGTGGCAGATACGAAAAGCAGGGCGATTACCTTATCCCCTGCCTTACCTTAGCAACCGAAAAAGAAACAGGTATCGGTGTTTGGGGTCAGCGGCACTTGCGGTATTTGAAAGAATATCGCAGGGTTACATACACCAATCTTCTTACAAGCGGAAGGCTCAATGCTTATCTTGCCGACATTAACACGCAGGCGGAGGAACTCTTTGAACGGCTCATAGAACAAATGAAACAGGCACAAGGTATTACAGAATAGCTAAAGCAGGAAAACGCCTTAGAATAGGTCGGGCGGATAAATAACATTCGGGCGTGTGCAAAGGAGATCGTAGAAAGGGAACTTATTTATGTCTAATAAAAACAGCGATAAGGATTGAAACCCTTGTCGCTGTTTTTACATATATCTATTTAAATTCATTTTTTATCTCGTTGATTAACAACTCTGCAATGGGGGTAAAAACCTGATACTTTTTCCAGATGACATACATTTTAGTTTCTAACGGAGGCTCTAATGGGCGAAAGCAAAGCTCGCTATCCGCACCTGTATCTGCTAACTTATCAAAGGAAAGCATATATCCCAATCCCTCTTTGACAAAAACGGAACCGTTATAAGCAAGGTTTATCGTACCCGAAAGATTGAGCATATCTGAGTTTTCTCCGCACCACCTCGGAATATCTACCCGCATTGCCTGTGCAGAGCAAATCAATTCCAAACCAATTAAATCGTCAACGCAGATTTTTTCTTTCCCGGAAAGCACATCATCTTTTTTCATAACAAGTCCCCAAACATTTGTTTCAGGAACTTCTATATAGTTGTATTTTGATAGATTCGGCGGTTCTACAATCACTGCAAAATCAATAAGCCCACGGTCTAATCGCTCAACGACCTGTTCTGTATTTCCGCTTGTAAGATGATAGCGGAACAACGGATAATTCTTTTTGAAATGTTTGATTACCTGTGCAAGATACTTGATTTGATGGGATTCAGCACAGCCGATGTGAACTTCTCCGCCTGTAATATTGTCAAGAGCTTTAAATTCGTCAGCCGTTTTATCTACCATTTCAAGAATGTCCTCTGCTCTTTTTCGTAACAGCATACCTTCATCGGTTAAACTGACACTTGAACTGCCGCGGCGAAACAGTTTTTTTCCGAGCTCCTGCTCCAAATCTTTTATTTGTTTTGAAAGCGTTGGTTGTGTAACGTGTAGTGTTTCTGCGGCTCTTGACATATTTCCCGTCCTTGCAATCTCCAAAAAATAGCGCAGCACCCGAATTTCCATAGCGTTTATCTCCTTAAATGAATTGACATCATTATAGCACGAACGTGATATTCCTGTCAAGAATATCACGATATAAAATATAAATATTAGACATATCGCTGTATTTCGGCTATACTGAATATAGGAGGTGCACAGGAATGGCTGAAGCGACCGATACGCTTGAAATTATCTATCAAAACCTAAATGACGCAGGCTGCGACGAACAACTTACAGAGCAATGTATGTCCTTTGTCAAAAAAGGAGACGCCTACGGAATGCTGCCGATTCTCAAAAAATATAGATCGTCATTACTTGGTGCGGTGCGTTCCGGTCAAAAACAAATTGATTGTCTTGATTATTTGATTTACAAACTTCAAAAAGAAAATATTTAGGAGGTAATTTATTATGATGAACTTTAATTTTAACAACCCTACTAACCTTTATTTTGGTGCAGGCGCACTGAACAAGCTGGGCAGCCTCGCAATGCCCGGTAAAAAAGCAATGGTGCTGATTTCAAACGGCAAATCCACTAAGGAAAACGGCTATCTTGACCGCACCCTTGAACAGCTTGAAAAAGCCGGTGTGCAGACGGCAGTATTTGATAAGATTATGGAAAATCCTATTCGTGAGGTAATTATGGAGGGGGCTGCTTTTGCAAGAGAGCAGAACTGTGATTTTATTGTGGCTCTCGGCGGCGGTGCGGTGCTTGACAGCTCTGTTGCTATTTCTGCAATGGCAACCAATGACGGAGATCTTTGGAATTATGTTGTGGGCGGTACAGGTAAAGGACAGCCGCTTGTAAACAAAGGACTTCCTATTGTAACCATTACCACCACCGCAGGTACAGGCTCGGAAATGAACTGTTGGGGCGTTATTTCCAACCTTGAAACAAAAGAAAAAATTGGATTTGGCGATCCGTCGCTCACCCCTGTTATTGCAATCGTTGACCCTGAGCTTATGCTGACTGTTCCGCCGAAATATACAGCTTTTCAGGGTTTTGACGCATTGTTCCACAATACGGAAGTAATGATGTCAAAGGGCGTCAATATTTTGAGCGAAACTATTGCTCTTTCCGCTATTGGAAATATTGCAAAATATCTGCCCCGTGCAGTAAAAGACGGAAAAGACATTGAAGCAAGAGAGCATATTGCCTACGGCAGCACAATGGCAGGAATCACGATGCAGCTTACCTCTACTACCGCACAGCACAGTATGGAACACGCTATGAGTGCATACCACCATAATCTTCCTCACGGTGCGGGACTGATTATGATTTCAAAGGCATTCGCAGAGTATTTCATTGAAAAGCACGCCTGCGACAGTCAGTTTATCAAAATGGCAAAGGCTATGGGAATCTCAAATGCGGATAAGCCGGAGGACTTCATCACGGCGCTTGCAGCTTTGCAGGAGGCTTGCGGCGTTGCTGACCTGAAAATGAGTGACTACGGTATTGAAAAATCCGAATGTATGACTTTAGCTGTGAACGCCAGAGAAACAATGGGCGGTTTATTCCTTGCTAACCCTTGCGAACTGAATGACGAAGATTGTGCAGGTATTTTTGAGAAATCATATAGGTAAACGGGGAACTTTTTATGAATATACAAGAGGCGTTAGAGTGTTTAAAGAATGGGAAAATGGCGGCAGGCGGCTCGGAGTTGCATAGCTTTATGCACCAACTTGCCGAAGAAGCTATGCAGATAACGGCAGAACTGAACAGTGGTTATCACGAAGCAGCGAAAATTCGCCGCTTGTTTTCAAAGCTGATAGGGAAGCCTGTTCCCGATACTTTTTCAATGTTCCCACCCTTTTATTCGGAATGTGGAAAGAACATTTTTATTGGAGAAAATGTCTTTATCAACTGCTGTTGCCATTTTCAAGATCAAGGAGGTATTTATATCGGTGACGGAACACTCATCGGGTCTTATGTGGTAATGGCGACAATCAACCACGGGCAAAAGCCTTTGCAACGTTCCGACAATTTTCCTGCGCCAATACATATAGGAAAAAATGTCTGGATTGGCTCGCACGCCACAATTTTACCCGGCGTTACCATAGGCGACAATTCCATTGTTGCCGCCGGTGCAGTGGTTTCAAAAGATGTGCCGGAAAACGCTGTTGTCGGCGGCGTTCCGGCAAAGATGATAAAGTATATTGAACAGGAGGATAGATAATGAAGCGGATAATAGCGGCAATTCTATCATTTGCTATTTTATTTGACCGCTTGCGGGCAGGCAAAGCAGGAGAATATGGAAAAAAACGACGCAGGAGAATTACAGAATATGCAGACAATGGATGTGGAGAAAACTTTAATTTTATATTTTTCATACAATGGAAACACCGAAAAGGTGGCCAAGCAGATTGCAGATTACACGGGCGCAGATATAATACGGCTTGAGCCTGTCGATCCGTACCCGGAAGATTATGACGCTTGCGTTGCACGAGCAGAAGCGGAACACCCGGCAAACGCAAGGCCGGAGCTGAAAACAGAACTAAATAACCTATCCGATTATGATACCATTATTTTAGGCTGGCCTTGTTGGAATTACTCTTGCCCTATGCTGATTCTCACAATGCTGGAACAATATGATTTCTCTGATAAAACCATTCTTCCGTTTACAACACACGGAGGAAGCGGATTTGCACAGAGTATCAAAGAGATGAAAGTGTCCAGCCCTGATACAACCTATCTTGACGGTCTTGCTATTTACGAAAAGAATGTAGATACGTCTGAAAAAGAAATCACAAAATGGTTGGCTAACTATGGATATGCAAAAAACGAGCAGTAAAAGGCGGTGGATGTGGCTATGGGAATAAGACAATCGCTTAAAGTAAGCGTTGATACCGTTATGACCGTATTATTGCTTTTGTTAATGCTATTTATGGTTACGGGGCAGCAGGTGCATGAATGGCTTGGCGTTGCAATGATCGTGCTTTTTGTCGTACACCCGGCATGGTTCAAAAATCTTTTTAAGGGGAAATATACGCTGTCTCGTGTTTTCATATCGGGTATAAATATTTTACTGCTTTTAGATATGATTGCTCTTGCAATTAGCGGTGTTATGATGTCGGGATTTGTCTTTGAATTTCTCCCGATTAACAGCGGCGCAGTGTTCTCTCGAAAACTTCATATGCTTGCTTCCTATTGGGGCTTGATTCTAATGGCTGCTCATCTTGGACAACATTGGGGGCAGATGATTGGAACGGGAAGAAAGCTGTTTCATTGCACCGAAAAAAGCACGATACGGATATGGACGTTTAGGTTGATTACAGCGGGCGTATCGTGTTATGGCATATATGCTTTTTTGATTCAAAACATCCCAAGCTATCTATATGTTAAAACAAGCCTTTGTGTTTTTTGATTTTGAAAAATCAGCGGCATTATACCTTTTTGAATATATTTCTATAATTGTTCTGTTTGCGGCGCTTTCCTACTATATAAACAAAGCACTGCAAAGAAAATCCGGCAAACAAAAAATAGCGAGGTGATCTTATGAAATCTATAAAAAAATTGTTTTCTGTTTTATGTGTGCTTTCTCTGCTTTGGTCTATTGCAGGGTGCGCTGCGAATCAGGCTGAAACATCAAGTGGTTTGGATTCTTCGGAGCAAAACACACCGTCTGTTGACAGTTCAGGAGCAGACATACAGATTGAAACGAATGAAAAGGTTCTTGTAGCGTACTTTTCCTGCACAAACACGACAGAAGGTATTGCAAAACTTATTGCAGAAGAAACCTCCGGAACACTTTTTGAAATTGTGCCTGAAGATCCTTACACCGACGCTGACCTAAACTATAATAATTCCAACAGCCGTGCGACCAAAGAGCAGAATGATTCTTCTATTCGTCCGGCTATTACCGAAACAGTTGATGATATGGAACAGTATAATGTTATTTTTCTTGGCTATCCCATTTGGTGGGGACAAGCGCCGAGAATTATCAGTACTTTTTTAGAAAGCTATGATTTTTCGGGAAAGACCATTATTCCGTTTTGCACATCGCATAGCAGCGGTATCGGCTCAAGCGACACGAATTTGCATTCGCTTGCGGCAAATGCAAATTGGCTTGACGGAGAACGGTTTTCTTCTAACGCAACAAAAGAGGAAATACACGAATGGCTTGACTCAATCGGTTTTATTTCCGATACTTCCGCAGAGGTCGGCATATTCAACTTTGAATCACATACCGTACTGCTCAACAGCGGTTACGAAATGCCGATTAACGGTTTGGGAACATACAGCCTTCACGGTGATGAATGCAGAAACTCCGTTCGTTCTGCGCTTGAAAGCGGCGTTAGGCTCATTGACACGGCTTCTGCATATGGGAATGAAGAAGAAATCGGGGAAGCTATCCGTCAGGCAATCGATGACGGCATTGTTGAAAGGGAGAATATTTTTGTCATCACCAAAATATATCCCGGAAGCGAAATGGCAAACCCGGAGGCTTCTATTCAAGCCTGTTTGGATAGACTGAATATCGGCTATGTGGATATGATGCTGCTCCACCACCCCGACACAAACGATGTGAAGGCGTATAAAGCAATGGAACAGTTTGCAGCGGACGGCAAAATTCGCTCTATCGGTCTTTCCAATTACTATGTAGAAGAACTGACAGAATTTCTGCCGCAGGTTGATACTGTTCCTGCACTGGTGCAGAATGAAATCCACCCATACTATCAAGAAAATGATGTAATTCCATTTATTCAAGAGAAAGGGATTGTCGTGCAAGGGTGGTATCCGCTTGGCGGCAGAGGACATACAGGCGAACTTTTAAGCGACCCGGTAATCTCCGAAATTGCCGAAGCTCACGGAGTATTTTCCGCACAGGTGATTTTACGGTGGAATCTGCAAAAGGGAGTTGTCGTAATCCCCGGTTCAAGCAATCCCGACCACATTAAGGAGAATACGGAACTGTATCATTTTACCTTGACTGAGGACGAAATAGATCGTATCAATGCGCTTGACCGCGGCGAAAAACACGATTGGTATTAAGAAACCGGTGTCCAATGCTTTGCAAGTCAGACAAATTAAATAGTATGCCCATATTCCTGAAAAATATTCAAGAAATGTTCCCAGAGGTATTGACAAACACCCGTTTGTGATAGTATAATAAAATACTCTCACGGGAGAGTTGCAACTGAATATCTATTAAATCACATGGTTTTTGATAAGACGACTTTAAGTCGGACAACGCAGCGGTATGCTAAGTGAAAATATCGCCGCTTCTGAATTGCCTTGAACTGTCGGCAGCAGATAAGCGTAAAGGACGGTTTCGACTTTGAATTTCAAAGCCGGTTACATGAATGTGATACCAA
>PPYF01411435.1_pt1 | contig 21155 bp, 20 predicted proteins | sample 1559871 | NCBI WGS metagenome assembly PPYF01 (sample SAMN08240021, study PRJNA423297) | Human gut metagenome, whole genome shotgun sequencing project.
GCCGAGGCCACGCCAGCGACGTCCGTCGCCAGCTGGGTGAGCTCGACTTCTCCCGGAGCAAGATCGGAGGTGCCAAAGCCTCGAAGATCCATTGCGATGGTGCGGATACCGGCCTGTGTGAAGGCGGGAATAACCTCCCGCCACGTCCACCAGGTCATGGGGAATGAGTGAAGGAGGATAACAGCAAAAGAGGCATCCTCGGGTCCCGCGTCGGCGACGTGGAAGGACGCTCCCGAGGCTGAGATCCTACGGTGAACCCAGGGCCCGGGAGCCTCCAATACCGCGCGCGAAACCTCGGGTTTCACCGCAGACCAGCTGCCTTTTCGGCGCGACGACGTTCACGGGCGGTGAAGTGCGCACCTACGGGATTAACGCGTTCGACCTGTTCGCGCATTGCTTCTTCATTGCGTCCACGGCGACGAACCGAGTGCGATAGGGATGCGATACCAAGCAGTGCAATTCCAAGGAAGAGTAGACGTCCGGAGTATCCGGATGCTTGGAGGTGGTGTGCAAGGTTCGCGCCCAAGGCACCGGAATTCTGCAGGAAGTGCAGAGCAGAAACCGTGTGTGCAGAGGTAAATCCGGGGGCGAAAACCCAGGGGAGGCCGGCTGCGAAGAAGCAGAGACCGCCGATCCATGCACCCAGCGAGGAACGCTTGAATGCTTCAAATAGTGCGATAACTGCGACGAATGCGATGGCGACTTCGGTGATAGCAAGCCAGTTGATCACACCGGTTGCTGCCGGATTGCCCTCAGGAAGTGTCATCCGAGCACCGGCATCGGCAATGAGGTACCAGGTGATAGGCAGAGCAAAGACGCCCAGGGCCAATGAGCTCCAGTGAGCAGCCGCGCGAGAAGGCATTTCAGGAACGACGGTTGCGCCCTCGAAAAGGGCATCGTCGAGGCTCTCGGGAGTCTCTTGAGGAACGGTACGTTCACCGCTGTCTTCACGAGGCTTCCACGAGGCTTCGGTCGTTGCGCTTTCCGCTGCCGGAGCAATGAATGCACGCCTACGAACCTGGGTGCTTTCAACCTCGTCCTCAGGTTCCTCGGTGGTTTTGGGCTGAGTAGGTGTGCGGCGTGAAAGGGCGTCGGGAACCTCGGTCACCGAAGGAGAGTCCTCAGGCTCTTCTTCCGCGGCTTCGGAAGTGGCCGGGATCGTCGTGGTGTGTGCGGAGTCGGCAGCTTCCTCAGATTCTTCGAGGGATGCATCCTCGGGCTCTGCGTTGTCCTCAGTAGTTTCCTCAGTCTTTTCCGAGGCCGGCTCAGCATCGACGTCATCGTGGGAATCAACGTCATCGTGGGAGGGGTGCTCAGACTCGGTCACGGTGTCCTCAGCGTGCGCCGAGTCGTGGCTATCGTCGTGCGAGGTTTCTTCGCTCGAGGGCTCGTCTAAAGAGGATTCCTCGGTCTGCGCATCCTCTTGTTCCTGGGCTGACTCGGGCTCGGCCTCGGAATGCTCAGACGTCGAACGCTGTGCAAGAGCATCGTCCACGGATGTTGGGGTGACACCCATGTGAACGGGTTCAACCTGACTGGTTTCGGTGACTGATGCGCCACCGACGATGTCTTCGGCTGCAGATGCCTCACCGGGAAGGGTGACTTCTTCACCGGTCAGTGGTGTTTCCTCACCGGTAGGGGTGTAATCGGTATCTTCCGTCACCTTGTCAACGTCTTCCTTGTGTTCCTGATCAGACATGAGACCTCCTCTTCTCGTGCTGACGATAACGAGAAAACGAATAGTTTTGGGGATTACCCGCCGAGAAGCGCTGGATTATGCGACTTGGTCGGAGTTTGATGCGTCGTTGGGAGCGTAGCGACGAGCCCAGTAAATTCCCAAGGTCGAGGCCGCAAGGATCATTCCGTAGGCGGAAATAGTCGATGCGGACATCAAAATCTGGGTTCCCATTGATTTTCCGGGGGTCACGACGGCACCTGAGAGGCTTGTTCCAACGGGAATCAGAAGGAAGGCGGGGATGATGTACACCCATGCGACAACCTGAGGGCCGATCATTGACCAGCGCGAAACAAGCGTGATGAGTCCCAACATGACGGCAACTGCGATGCCCTCCGATGTGTGCATGGGAGTTTGTGCAATCACAGCGTGCAGTCCGCTGGCAGCCATTGGAAGCGAATCGGCAGGCGCACAGCGAACGAGAAGGACGACGGCAATAACTCCCAGTGGAAGTGAAGCTACCGCCACTGCGATTCGCTCACCCTGGTGGCGTTGAAAGGACACAAGCTGATCGGAATCCGGGCTGTTTTCGCGTGCGCGATGAGTCAGGGCCAAGGCAACGCCGCCGCCAAAAAGGATTGCAGCTACGCATATGGGGTAGAGATTCCAGGTTTGTGCGGCGGAAATATCGTTGGTTGAAAGGTTTGAGGCCACAAGGAAGTGGACCTGGAGGTAGCCAAAGGTCTGCAAGAAACCAATGGCAAGTGCCCATGTGGCAGCAATAAACATGCCAATGGAATTGCGCTCACAGTTGATAGAAATCATGGCCAGAAGAATGGCCGAAAAAGCCATGCCAATCATGCCCTCGACCGAGGCCAAAGGGACGCCAATCGCAGCTCGCGCCTGAAGATCTGCGAGCGACATTCCCATGAGGATCAGGGCAAGGGGCGCAAAGATGACAGCGAAGATCGCTGGACGCAGGGCGGCGCCGACCGGGAGGGACAATCTGGACATATATCAAGTATGCCGGTACTAGCTGGGAATTGAGCGGCGTGCCCAATAGCCGATGCCTATTCCTCCTGCCAAAGCAATGGGGATCATTGCACGGGCAAGGCGGGCGCGCTTTCGACCCCGGATTCGCACTGTTCGTGTAAAGGTCAGAGTCGGCCATTCGCGCTCGCGTGCAACCGCCGCAAGCGCGCGATCGGGATTCACTGCCCTTGGGTTTCCCACTAATTCGAGCATCGGCAGGTCAGAGATGGAATCGCTGTACGCAAAAGACTCATTCAAGTCCCAGCCGCGCTCGTTGGCCAGAGCTGCGCAGGCCTGGGCTTTTCCTTCCCCGTGGTTGAAATGGGTGATGGTTCCGTCGGCCAAGCCGTCCTGACCCTGCCCGACGATCGTGGATAAAGCATCGGGGATCGAAAGCAGGTGCGCGATGGGGCGAACGATCTCTAGCGGTGAGGCAGACGCGATGACAACGTGGTGACCCAGGAGTCGATGGTGATCGATCAGTGCCAATGCTTCCCTGTAACACAGAGGTGCAATCGTTGAATTTGTCACGTTATTGACGATTTTTTCAACGTACTGTGGATCCCAGCCTCGAGTGAGCTCCCCCAAGGCATGCATCATCGAGCGCATTCGTTCATCATCAGCACCCGTGAAGAGGTAGGGAAGTTGGACAAGGGTTGCCCGTAGGGAATCCCAGCGGCTCATGACTCCCGCGTGAACCAGCGGGCTGCTCAGCGCCATTGCCGAGGCCGTGGCCAAGATGGTCTTATCAAGATCGAAAAAGGCCGCGATACGGGTATCACCTTCTAGGTGTTGGTTAGCGCCGGGCAGGGTTGGCTTTGGAATTCCTGTGTTGTCATTGAGGATGCTCATCGTTGACACCTTGGCTTAATGCGGAAACAGCAGTGTTATCCACAGGGGTGGGATTGGCTCTAGTTTTCCACAGATTCCGCGGACGTGGTGGTATTGCGCGAAAAGAAAATTCACGCTTGCACCATGAAGAGCGAAGGTTACGTTGCATTTTGGGCACTTTCTCAAGGTGCTGAGCAATCATTGCGTGCGGTCTGTGCTCTGGTGGGGATTAATACTCGCGAGTGTCACCCAGAAGAATGTGAGCACACAGAATTCCGTGTTGAGGAAGTGATCTGCGCTGTCCTTGGTAGGAGCGAAGATCGAGCCCGGTGGGAGCACCGCGGAATCCACGTGTTGGTGATTGGTGATTCGCTGCGTCTTCCAGGTTGTGAGAAGGCGATCGGGCAGCTGATCCTTGCCGATCATGCGCGTCGGCAGGCTATGGTTCCGCCATATTCTTCTCACCTTTGTGTGGGAATCGCAGGTTGGAGCGGGGGAGTAGGGGTCTCTGCTCTTGCCTGGGATCTGTGCGTGGACACGGGAAGTGTTTTGGTGAATTGCTCGGGACCTGGACCCGCACGAGGCCGTGGCGGACACATCCTTGTTCCCGAGGATGGGCAGGTGGCTTGGTCGCGCTTGAGTAGAGGCGAGCGTTATTTCCTTCCCTCGATCGCGAATAGTCTTCCCTGCGCTCAGGGGGTGTCTTTTATTGGCGGAGATTCACGCGGCTATGCCGATTCTGATGACTCGCGACTCCCGGGGCTTCTTGCCGCTTTGCGTGAAACTCGCAGTGTGGTGTGTGATCTGGGGAAATGGGGAGCGAGGTGTGAACAGACTGCGAGGAATTTTGATGCGCTCATTCTTATAGGTCTGGGAGATGCTGTTGGAGCTGCGCGTCTGTGTGCCCTCAGTGCGTCATTTCCATTTCCGTGTCGAAGTTTTCTCTTAACCGCGCCACCTCCACGTGGTGGATTCTTTTCACGAACTCCACTTAGCGGACAAATCTCGCCGACTCAAATCTCTCAAATTACCCACACCAAAGGAATGGGAGTGCATCCAGCGGGGATGAGGCCTCGGCAGGGGCGGAAAGGAAGACGTTCCCGCTCACGACTGTGGGAGCAGATTGTGGAGAGCACGCAATGAGTCTGATCGACGATTGCCTTTTAGCAGCGCATTCGGGAAAGGATGACGACCAAGCTGCGATACCTATCAAAGCTGTTGGGATGGGAATCGATGAGCTTGGTACGCATTTGGAAGAACTCGAAGCTCGCTTCAATGGCTTGGGAAAGATCTTGGCTCCCTTGATTCACCTTCCCGGAATTACAGATATTTTGGTGAATTCTAGGCAGGTGTGGGCCGACTGCGGGCAGGGGGTTCAGCCGGCTGGATGCTCTTTTGACAGTGAAGAAGAAGTACGTGAACTAGCCGTCACAATGGCAGGAATCTGCGGAAAGCGTTTAGATGATGCGGCTCCGATCGTCGATGGAGTCTTACCCATGGGGATTCGTCTTCACGCGGTTATCCCACCACTATCTGGTGGGGGAACTCTGATTTCCCTGAGGATTCCGGCAAGAAATGGGCTCAGCATTGAGCAGATGCGTGCGATGGGAAGTATAGACAATACCTCATATCAGGTGTTGATGCGTGCCCTTGATATGCGCTGCAACATCCTCATTTCTGGTGCGACAGGGAGTGGGAAAACCACCCTGCTTGCTGCACTTTTGGGCACCTTGCCCGACAGTCAAAGACTGATCTGCATCGAGGAAATGAGCGAGCTCAATCCTCAACATCCCCATGTTGTTCACCTTCAGGCCAGACAGGCTAATGCTCAGGGACGCGGGGAAGTGACTCTTTCGGAACTGGTTCGGGCTGCCATGCGAATGAGGCCGGATCGCATCGTTTTAGGGGAATGTAGAGGTATCGAAGTTCGCGACATTATGACGGCCTTGAATACCGGGCACCGCGGAAGTTTTGCCACGATTCACGCGAATACCCCCGCAGAAGTTCCTGCCCGACTTGCAGCGCTGGGAGCGCTCGCGGGAATGGAAGCTCGGGCAACGGATCTGCAGGCAAAGGCGGCATTTCAGCTAGTTGTCCATATGGAGCGTGTTGCTCATGGTCCAAAGCGTGGCACCCGCCAGCTGACTCAGATCGGGATTTTTCGGATGGAAAATGGGGTACTTGCGTGTACCTGTGCCTATCGATGTGATTGCCGAGGCCGTGGGAAGCCCGGACCCGCGTGGGAAGGACTGCGCGCATTGCTCACTGAGGACCCCTGATGCAGACCAGGACATTTCGTCGTGTTCTGATGTGGGATCCGCATCCATTGGCGCGTAGGCAGCAGCGATTCTGGTTGAATCTACAACGCGTGCAGACTCTACCGTGGAGGGTCAGTACTTCATATTCCGGGATTAGTGAAGCGGCTCAATCTCTGCGAAAAGTCAGTGCTTTGGTTCGTGCCGGGTTGCCCGCGCGTGATGCATGGCTGCAAGTGGGAGAGGGAGAAGAAGGAGTGCCCTATGGGGTTGCTTCCATTGTTCTCAAACAGGCTGGAGAGCACGCGCGTATGGTTACTGCAGCCTGCGCCGTCTCCTACGAATTAGGTGCTCCTTTGTCAGCAGTTTTGGATGCTTTGGCACAAAACTTCGATGATATTGAAAGCATTCAAAAGGCGCGGCGAGTTGCTGGGGCAGGCCCCGCCCTATCCGCAAAGATCCTCAACTTACTGCCACTGCTGGCACTGGTCGCGGTATTCATCATGGGGATTAACCCATTTCCTGTGCTTGTTGACGGGGGAGTGGGTTCGATGTGCGCAGTCATCGGGCTGTCATTCTTGGGAGCGGGTCGATGGGTCTCACTTCGTCTGATACGCCGATCGTCACGTCAATGGGAGGAGAGCGCTCAGGAAGATATCGCAATCATCTCTGAGCTGGTAATTGCTGCATTGGATTCAGGAGTCTCCATTCCTCGAGCTTTGGAGTGCATTGGACGTTCAGCGCAAATTGAAGAGCTGGTGAGAGTCGCCAGTTGTTTGACTCTTGGTGTGAGATGGAATCGCGCCTGGGAGGGATGCAGTGAGGGGATAACAAGGATTGCCGAGGTGCTACGAGAAGCATGGGCGCGTGGAGCATCAGTTGATCATCAGTTGCATGCCTTAGCGGAAGCGAGCAGAGATCAAAGACTGAGTGATGCGCGTGCTGGAGCAGAGGAATTGGGAGTGAAATTGGTTGTGCCCCTGGGACTACTGATGTTGCCAGCCTTCATCTTCCTAGGGGTTGTACCGGTACTTCTGACAATGGCTCGAAATAGTTTCTAAGAAATCCTGCGAATGCTATCCACAGTTTCTATGTGCCGACGATTCATCCACAATTTTCGAGGCCGCGAAGATTTACGAGAGCTTCTTGGCGCACTCTCAAGACATGGGAACGAAGAGAAAGGAAAGGCCCATGTCGACGGAAGAAACACTTCACGACGATCGTGATCCCAAGAGTGAAATGATGACAGATCCAGAAGAAGGATCGACAACGGTCGAATATGCGATTGGGGCATTGGCAACAGCGGGTTTTGCCGGTTTGCTCTTAGTGGTTTTAAAGTCCGGTGTCGTTCAATCTGCCCTTGAACAGCTCATTAGCTCTGCATTGAGCATTTCATGAAACTGAAGTGCGGCCGCTCAATGCCGTCATCCGAAACGCATTCGGATGACGGCATGGTCAGCGTTGAAATTGCTCTGGGAACCTTCTCGGTAGTCATCATGATTGCACTTGTGCTCTCGGTCTTCGCTGCTGCTATGACCACCCAGAATTTGTGTACTGCGCTTTCGACGGGCATTCGCGAAAGTGCTCGTGGAGGGAACGGGCAGGAAACTGCGCAAGTGATGTCCGCTCGAATATCAGGGGCTCACTTTGAGTTCTCCGCAGACGAAAGGTGGGTCTACGGAAAGGCGCAAGCTCCCTATAGAGGCCCCGCGGGAATGATCGGTTTGAACGCGCAGTGCAGGTATCAGATGTTGCGCGAAAGCACCGTGGTTGGCGGTGATTGAGAATGGGCGCGAAAACGGATTCGGATGAAGGGTCCGGGACAATCATGGTGGTTGGAGTTCTGGCTGCCCTAGCCGTTCTTGCCTGCAGCGCACTTGCGTATATTGCTCTCCTTGCGGCGGGGAATCGAGCCCAGAATATTGCGGATCTCAGTGCCTTGGCGGGAGCAGATGTTTCCGCAACGGCTCAGTGGGAATCGGTTGAGGAAAAAGCCTGTCGTGTAGCAAATGAGGTTGCTCAAGAAAATGGAGCAATGCTGAGCTCATGTCACTGCGAAAGTGTCGACACGATCGTCACGGTGCGTGTGAGCAGTGGGTGGGGATGGAATGTCTTCCGCTCGGCTCGAGCGGGAGTTGATAATGAAGGTGCTTTAGATGCACTTGAGGGGCCTGCCCCCCGGCTGGCCCCTCAAGCATCCCATCAACACAGTGCGAGTTTCCCGAAAAGTCTTTCGGTGTGGCATCCCCACTTAAGTGGGGTCCAACTCTCGATGACTTAAATATAGGAAGTCATACTGTGTGGATACTATTTTGTATCTGGAAGTTTTCTGGGAATTTCTTCGAAAGGCGAATGCTCGACGAGGAAGCTCAAGAGGAGCTCTGCACCGGACTTTGAGAGCGGTTCATTCCCGTTTCCACACTTCGGAGACTGGATACACCGGGGGCATCCGTCATGGCATTGGCACTCGGAAACAGCCTGACAGGTGCGTTCCATCCAAACACGTGCGTGGGCGAAACCGTAATGCGCATAGCCCGCTCCACCCGGATAAGCATCGTGAACAAAAACAGTTGGTAAATCGGTATCGGTGTGGAGATTTGTCGAAAGCCCACCTAAATCCCAACGGTCGCAATTTGCCAGTAGGGGAAGAAGAGCAATCGAGGCGTGCTCTGCTGCGTGGAGCGTCCCTAAGACATCGCCTTTATCGATCCCGATCGCTGCCATTGTTGCTGGGCTCAAGGTGTACCAGCAGGCCTGGGTGCGTAAAGTGCGCTCCGGCATATCGAGTTGAGTATTTGAGATGTATTCCAGCCCTGGAAGTCGAAGGAGGTCGAAATCGGTGACCTGACGGGTGACATCAACAGTTCCTCGATACCAGTGAACAAGAGAATCTGGGCTGACCCATTCTTCATCAACACTGATAACTCGCAATGTGGTTGCATCTTGCGCCCTGGTCCTGAGCGGTGTGCGGACTTCTTCGACGTAGGCGATACGTGTGGGGCCTTCTTCGAGAGAGAGGACGTGGAAGGTTCGTCCCTGATGCACGTAGATCGCATCGGGAAACACCTGCGAATCCGCGGAATCTTGGGGGACAGAACCGATGATGCTTCCGCTTCGTGTATCGACAATTTGAACATCGCCACCACTGCCGCGGATCTGGATTTTCTCCCATGGGCCATCAGAAGAGCTGACATTCCAGCGCCAGCCGCCACTTCGATGGACTAGTAGCCCTTCCTGACCGAGCTCAGCTAAAAGGGTGGGAGCTCCACTTCCGAAAACTGCGACCGCCTCGTCCTCATGAAGAGGAAGTTCGGCAGCCGCAGCACACAGGTGGTCGCGCAAAACCCAGGGGTTTTGAGGATCTAATACCGCTGCCTCGACAGGGGAAAAAATCTCATCGCTGTGATGAACAAGGAAAGAATCAAGGGGGTTGTCACCAGCAATAAGAACAGAAATACCATCTGCCCCGGCACGTCCGGAGCGGCCAACCTGTTGCCAAAACGATGCGCGAGTCCCAGGCCACCCCGCCGTGATGGTGACATCAAGCCCAGAGATGTCGATACCCATTTCTAAGGCAGAGGTCGTTGCAAGTGCGCGTAATCGACCCGAACGCAGTGCAGATTCTAGGGTGCGGCGTTCTTCGGGAAGGAACCCTCCTCTATACGCAGCGACGGTCGAGGCTAATTCTGGAACGTCGCGGAGTTTGTCGCGGGTTTGGGCGGCGACGGCCTCGGCACCACCGCGTGAGCGAACAAAGGTCAGCAGGCGAGCATTGGCGCGAATGAGTTCTGCACACAGAAGCGAAGCCTCGGTTTGGGCGGAAAGACGCTGAGTTGGAGCTTCAAGAACCGTTTCTTCGCCGGCCTCGGCGCTGCGAAGAGCAGAAAGGAAGGCATCAATTGATACATCCTCTTCACGCGGAACCTCGCGGCCCTCCCACATAAAGATGTGGTGAGTTCCTCGCCCGGAAGTATCGTCCGTGATCGCATTGACGTTCTCGCGGCCAATCATTGTCTGAGCAACGGATTGCGGATCGGCCAAAGTCGCGGACATCATAATGACCTGGACGTCTGCACCAAGGTGGCGCGCAATTCTGAGAAGTCGGCGTAAAACCAGAGAAATGTGGCTACCGCTGACTCCTCGCCACTGATGCATTTCGTCAACAATCACGTAGCGCAGCGATGCCAAAAAACGAGTCCAACGCTCATGACGGGGGAGCATGACGTAGTGCAGGTAGTCAGGGTTCGTCAGGACGATATCGGCGTTTGCGCGAGCCCATTCCTTGACTTCACGGGGAGTATCCCCATCGGCAAGTGCAAGGGCAGCGCCATGTTCGAGGCCGTCAACAAGACGGTTCAGTGAATGAAGCTGGTCTGCTGCAAGTGCTTTGGTTGGTGAGAGGTAAAGGCAACTTGGCCGCCGGTGAATATCGGAAATTCTGTTTGAGTCATCTGCTTGAACCAAGTCAGAAAGAATCGGTGTCCAGGCGACCAAAGACTTGCCCGAGCCTGTGCCGGTCGCAATGACAACATCGTGTCCAGAATGGATCGACTCAAGGGCTTGCACTTGGTGAAGCCACGGTTCATCGACTCCGCTTTGGCGCCACGCAGATACGACAGGGGTGGGAATCCACTCGGGCCACGCTGAAGTCAGGGCATCTTGCGCAGGAAGGCAGCGGTAATCGACAAACTGACCCTGTGTGCCTCGGGAACGAATGATCTCGAGCAGGTCCTCAGAGTGTGAATCCATCAGAGCCCGAAAGCGGCGCCACTATGAGCGGAGCGATCCTCGGCCTCGCTATCAGTGGAGGCAGGGCTACCCGGCTGAGGATGCGCGAAGGACTCAGCTGGGGCCGAGGCTTCGGGCGAAGCAGAATAGGGAGCCGCCTCCGGAGCGACCCAACCCAAGGTCTGAGTTGCGGCCTCTTGCATGTAGCGGATTGCGTCAATTCCGGTTGAAATGCCAGCGCCCAAGTGGTCGGTGAGCTGCTGGTCCGATAGGCCGGCAGAAGTGTCAACGGCGAAATCGGCACATACCTGAAGAGAGCCGGCGGGATCTAGCATCCAATAAACCGTTGGGAAATACTTCTCGCGGTTCCATGAATCAGCTGCGGCGAAAAGTGGATGGCCGGCCTTTTCGGCGTCAAAGTCGGTATCCCAGACCGCGCGAATCGACAGGAATCGCTCGGAAGAATCCATGCTGAGTAGGAAAGGTACCCCGTCGAAAACGGCGCCAGCAGCGCGGTTTTCCGCCAAAACATCAGCTTGGAACTGCAGCTCAGAAAGCGTGCGCATTAAGCGATCGAAAGTCACTTTGTACGGCGTGATCGAATCCTTGGGTACGGGATAGGGTCCCGGAAGCGTGCTCATGATCGATCTCCCTGGTGGAGCGAGATGGTGTTCGCCTCGCTAGATGACTCTTGATCCGAATCTTGATCACTCCACGTGACGAATTCGGGAAGGGTTTCTTCAAGATCAGAGAAGAATCCCATAATCATCGACATTGAAGTTTCGAAGAAGGTATCGAGCTGGGCTTCCGAAAGACCGTTTGTCGCAACGATGTCGCATTCGGCGATCAGCCCGTAGCGTCGGCCATCTTCGAAAGGAGCCAAGTACGCCTTCGGGCCTGTACGCGTTGCATTACAGCGCCGAACTTCTTCCGTGAGCGACGCAAATTCGGCATCATCGTTGGCAATTCCACGCCAGTGCGCACGCAATTGCAGGATGTGGGGGTTCGATGTGTTCCAGAAATAGATCGCATTTCGTGTCGGAACAGCGAGCTCTTCGTCTGAAGATTCACCAAAATTCAGATCGTGACCGTGCAAGACAGCGCGAATGCGGTCGGTATTGACCGGAGAAATCGACACGTAGCACCCCTGATCCGAGTCGGTAGTGGCAGTGAGTCGCAGTGACTCACGCCTGTTGACTCCTCCACTCTAACCGAATGACCGGAGCGCGGCTCGAGATAGAAGCTTGAGAATGCGACAAAATGTTACCTCAATCAACCGAGGAAAAACCAAGTGTTCCAATAGAAAATGCCCCAGATGGGTGACTAAAATAAGACCTTCGAAGTACGCGAAACGAAACAGTTGCCACCCAGATTGGTTGTCGCATAAAGGAAGGGGGAGACAATGAGCGACCGCATTCCCGGTTATCCTGATCCTTCCTTTAATTCCGAAGAATCCGAGGCCTACGCACCCTCAGAGGATGCTGCAGAGGTTCCGGAAGCCCTCGCGGCCTCGACCTCTTCAAGGCGATTCTCTGGCCCCCAGGGCTCAGGTAGTGCCACTTCTGAAACACCCTCTTCTGGTGCTGGACGGCGACCGAACATTCGCCAATCAAGCCCGCGTGGTGGTAGTGCGCGTGCCGGTGTGGGTGCTGCTCGGAGCGCCCCAAGGACTGTGGCTCCCGGCTACCGTCCTCGCCTCGTGCGTCGACTTTTTGCTGCGGGAGGGTGTGTGCTCTTCAGCATCCTTGTCGCTTGGGTTGCCGTCTTCACTGTTACAGGCCAGGCGATTGACACCTTGTCGATGGAAGCTGCCATGCGCTGGGCGGAGCCCTTAGGCGCTGTGGGAAGCACCGTAACGCACATTATTTCGGTTCCTGCGATGGTCGCTGTTGGTGGCCTGATTGTCTTGATTGCGTGGTTGCGCCGTCGTCCAACACTGGCGGGTCGCGCTCTGGGCATGATTGTTGCGGCTAATACGACGACTCAGGTTGGGAAACTGCTCATTGATCGCCCGGATTTCCACGTGTCGGCAGCCATTTTGAATTCGCTTCCTTCGGGACATACGACAGTTGCAATGTCCCTTGCTCTGGCATTGGTGATGATTGCCCCCGAATGGTTCCGAGGCCCCGCAGCGTGGATCGGATATATCTGGACATCCTTGGTGGGTATCTCCGTCATGGTTTTTGGCTGGCACCGCCCCGCCGATGTTCTTGTCGCAATGGCAATCTGCGGTTTTTGGGCACTGATCTTGTGTCCGCTGGAGACCCGCGTTCGCCACGGCGTGCCCGTCCAAAAAGCTATGGCTGTCATTGCAATGGCCAGCGCACTCATCACAGTTTTGGGAGTTGTCTATTCTGTGTGGGCACTTACTCCCAATGATCTGGCACAAATGGGTTCGGGCGGAATCACCTACGCAGAATTTTTGGATGCTCTTCCGCGTCGTGCGCATATTCTTGCCGGGATTTCATCTTTTGCCGTTGTCGCTGTTGCAGGTTTTGTTATTCACGAGGTTGACCGACTTTCGGCGAAATAGTGCCGTTTTTGAGTCGAAAGCGCGCTCGCTTTAGTTTCATTTAACTTATTCGCAAGCTATTCAGACACTCGCGCAATGCGTTCACCCACTTTCGTAATTTGCGCATTTTTATCGAATGACAACACGCCGCATGTCGTAGCTACACCTTTCCGATAACCACTAGATATTGTGGGACGCGTTCGTCTCGCGCACTAGATATTGTGCCCCCACCACGATGTCAGTGTTGAAGCTCGGAAAGGAAAACCGTGACTACATCTCCCACAACACGCTATGACATCGATGCGATCTCGACCGTCGAGGAATACCTTGACCGCTCCGATTGGCGCGTTAATGCAAACGCCAATCAGGGCTACTCACTGGGTGGCTTGATCTTGAACTCTGCCGGCAAGATGATCGCCAACTACTGGCTGGAGAGCGTCTATTCCCCCGAAGCGGGAGCAGCGCACCGCAGCGGTGATATCCACATCCACGATCTCGATATGTTCGCGGGTTACTGTGCCGGATGGTCGCTCAAACGACTGATCCAAGAAGGTTTCAACGGGGTCAGTGGTGCCATCGCCTCGGCACCCCCGAAGCACTTCTCTTCGGCGTGCGGACAGATCGTGAACTTCCTTGGAACTTTGCAAAATGAATGGGCGGGAGCACAGGCCTTCTCCTCCTTTGATACCTACATGGCCCCCTTCGTTCGTCTGGACAACATGACCTACGAGCAGATTGTCCAGAGCATGCAGGAATTGATCTACAACCTCAACGTTCCTTCGCGCTGGGGCAGCCAGTGCCCCTTCACGAATCTCACCTTTGACTGGACCTGCCCGGATGATCTGGCCGATGAGCACCCCCTCATTGGCGACGAAGTTGTGGACTTTACTTATGGTGAGCTCCAAGAGGAAATGAACCTCATTAACCGCGCATTCATTGAGGTCATGACGGGGGGAGACGCAGATGGCCGTGTCTTCACTTTCCCGATTCCGACCTACAACATGACTCCCGATTTTGATTGGGAGGGCGAAAATGTTGACGCGCTTTTTGAAATGACCGCAAAGTACGGCCTTCCCTACTTCCAGAACTTCATTAATTCCGACTTGGATCCCCACATGATCCGCTCGATGTGCTGCCGTCTGCAGCTAGACCTGCGCGAATTGCTCAAGCGCGGCAATGGCCTCTTCGGTTCCGCAGAGCTGACGGGCTCCATCGGTGTCGTCACAATCAATATGGCGCGCCTGGGCTACCGTTTCGCGGGCGACATGGATGGCCTCGTCAAGGAATTGGATCACTTGATTGACCTGGGTTCGCAGACCCTGGAAGCCAAGCGTGAAACCATTCAGTTCCACATGGACCGCGGCTTGTTCCCCTACTCGAAGCGCTACTTGGGACACCTGAACAACCACTTCTCAACCATTGGCGTGAACGGCATGAACGAGATGGTTCGAAACTTCACGGGAGACCAGTACGACATCACCGATAAACTCGGTTTCGAGATGTGCTGCTCGGTTCTCGATCACATTCGTGAGCGCATGGTTGAACTCCAAGAGGCAACCGGCCACATGTACAACCTCGAGGCGACCCCGGCCGAAGGTACAACCTACCGCTTCGCGAAGGCTGACCGCCTCCACTACCCGGGCATCCTTCAGGCCGGCGCCGATGAGCAGCCCTACTACACGAACTCCTCGCAGCTTCCAGTTGGCTATACCGACGATCCCTTCCAAGCGTTGGAAGATCAGGAAGTTTTGCAGGGTAAGTACACGGGCGGCACGGTTTTGCACCTGTACATGGGCGAGCGTATGAGCTCAGGTGCGGCCTGCAAGGAGATGGTGCGTCGTTCGCTGACCGCATTCAAGGTCCCTTACATCACCATCACCCCGACCTTCTCGATCTGCCCCGTGCACGGTTACCTTGTGGGCGAGCACTGGACCTGCGAGAAGTGCGCCGAGGCTCACCCCGACCGTGAACCGCAAGAGTGTGAGGTCTGGACTCGAGTCATGGGCTACTTCCGCCCAGTGAAATCCTTCAATATCGGTAAGAAGGGTGAGTACAACGAGCGCACGATGTTCTCTGAGGCTGCGGCTTTGGATCACGGTGAACTGGTCAGCGCTTTCCCGCCGGTAGATCAGCGATGAGTATTGCGACCTTGAGGGCCTCGGACCTGCAAATCGCGGGTCTGAGCCCCATGTCCAGCGTCGATTGGCCGGGAAAATTCGTGGCGACGGTATTCGCCCAGGGATGCCCCTGGGCATGCCCGTATTGCCACAATCAGGCGATCATCGATCCGAAAATTCCCGGGGTCGTGTCCTGGGAGAAAGTTGAGGACCTGCTGGGCCGTCGAGTTGGTCTACTGGACGGGGTGGTCTTCTCCGGTGGCGAGGCCACGCGCCAGTTGGCCCTTCTGCCGGCCATGCAGCGCGTGCGAGATTTGGGCTTCGAGGTTGGTTTGCACACCGCGGGTCCTTATCCTTCGCGTCTGCGTGAGATTTTGCGTTCCGACCTGGTTGATTGGGTGGGTATTGACATTAAAGCGATGTCGGGTCCTGCGTACGAGGCCGTGGCCGGGCGCCCCAATGCGGGGCCGAAGGCGTGGGAGAGCCTGGGAGAGGTGCTGGATTCGGGTGTTGCCTATGAGGTTCGCCTGACGGTGTATCCGGATGGTCCTTCCGATGCACGCGAGGTTGCCTTGTGCGTCAAGGACTTGGGTGCAACGCATTTTGCACTTCAGCAGGCGCGTGCCATGGGCACTGCAGAAGGTTTCAATGCGGGGGACCGCGCGTGGGATATGGAAGTCGAGGCGATGGCTGAAGACATCAAAAAACTTGGATTTGAATCCTTTGAATTCAGGCCTGCATAAAACAACGTGCTCGGCGACTCTGTGTTTGGGGGAGCGTCGAGTGTGTGAGCGGCCGCTATGCGCGCTGAAGTGGGGTTGAGCGTGCGGTGCCGCAGCGTTGCCGGGAGTGCTTTAAGCTGCACTCCCGGCAACTGCTATATTCTGGTTTCCAGATAAACGAAGCGCAGCTATCAAGCAGGGAACACTTCCCTTGATTGCTGTTATTGCCCTGATTCTGACAATGGTGCTCTACTGAAATTCGGCGTAATTCGTGCGCAAAGTGCCATTCGTGAAGTAGGTTAGTCCTGTGAGTGCACCACAACCCCAACTGTCCCGCCGCGAACTCTATCGCCGCGAACGCCAGCTTAAGCAGAATTCGGTCTTCTCGATCGTCGTTTCGGTGATGGCTGGACTCAGTGTCCTCAGCCTTTTGGTGCTCTCGGGAATTCTTCCTATCCCCTTCCTTAACGGCTTTTCAGCAAAAGTTAAGTACGCCTCGACAGGGGATATTCCCTGCCCTAGCGAGGAAACTCAGCCTCTGGCTACGTCCTCAATCAAGGTACAGGTTTTCAATACGACATCGCGCTCGGGTGTTGCACGCGATGCGTCAGACATGCTCAAGAGCGTGGGCTTCCAGGTGGCAGATCCTTCGAATTCCTCGCCTGAATACGCGGGTTCTGCTCAGATTCAAGCAGGTCCCCAATCTGTTGATGCCGCATACACCGTCGCGCGGTTCTTCCCCTCATCGCGAGTGACCTTGACCGATAACACCGAACCGGGAGTGACGGTCCTTCTGGGCTCGCTCTACAACGGTGCCCTGACCGCCGAGGATCTGCAGCGCGTTCAGGAAAATCACGATGACCTTAAAGGTCCCAGCACCTGCTTGGCGCTGCGGAAATAGCTGAGATCCACCCGCGCGGGTGAGTTTTAGAAGTGTGCCTGCGAAACGTCGGGTAGCGAATCCAAATACGCCAACGCAGCCGTGATCAGTGCACGGCGTTCCTGTGTAGTCAGATCGTAGGAATTGATGTGGTCGTGCACCCACAGGCCGTCGGCAATGATGTACAGCAGGTAGATATCTGGATCGGCCAAAATTTCTTCGCGAGGAAGTAACCAGGGGCCTAAGATCTCATCCCACACCTCGGCGCCCTCTTCGCGCGTATGAGTATCGAGCGCCAAAAGAAGGTCTGCGCGGGTCGCGCTTTGCGAGAGTACTTCCACGACGGCGCGTAGACGTTCGCGGGCCGATAGCTCCTCGGGAGGGGCTCCCGCGGCCTCGAGAAGGCTTGCCCTCCATGACGAGGCCAAGTGTTCGTTGAGCGCCAAAAGTAGCGCAGTGCGGGAGGGGAAGTGGTAGAGAAGGCCGGATTTAGACATTCCCGAGGCCTTCGCGAGGGAGTCGTAGGTCAGTGCGTCCAGGCTCTTCTTATCGATGATCTCCAAGGCGGCCTGGATGAGCTGCGATTTTTTACTCGTGCGCATACTTGGTCTCCTTCGGATTGTCTTTGAGAAGTACGGCTGTTGCGATTGCAGCGCTCAGGGCAACTGCGATCGCAATGGATAGTGTCCATGTATAGGCGGTATCGATGGCGCTTGCAGCCATGGGTGCAAGAACTGGGTCATGGGCAGAAACGTCCATGTTGTGGGCGACTTCGGGGGCCGCATTGAGAGTGTAAAACAGCGACATCAGTGAACCCAAGACCGCCACCGAAAGCATCGTTCCAAACTCGTAGGAAACCGATTCGATTGCCGAGGCCATGCCGGTCCGGCGGGCTGGGGCTGAACCGATGATTGCAGTTGAGGTGACGCTCATAGCCAGGCCAGTTCCCGTACCTAGGAGTGCGAGCGCGATCATGAAGATGAGGAAGAGGTTTTCCTTGATAGCGATGATCGCAATGATTCCGGCGATGCTTGCAATGACATAGCCGCCTGAGATGACAGTTCTAAATCCCAAGCGATCGACGTAGCGGCCGCCCAAGATAGCGCCCGGGAATGCTGCTACAGCAACGACGCCTGTGACAAGGCCAGCTTGGAGCGGAGTAAAACCTGCTGACAGTTGAAAACGCTGGGTTGTCAGGATTTCCATTCCAGAGACCACAAACATGCCAAGGAATGCGCCGAGGAACCCCGCTGTGAAGAGGCGGCTGCGAAAGACATCAAGGGTCAGAAGAGGAACGTCTAGGTAACGCTGGCGATGGATGAAGAGCAGCATGCCGATGATGAATAGGACGATGCCGGTCGCGACAAGGGTCGTGTCAATAGGTGTGTGAGCAAGATTTTCAATTGTGAGAACCAGGCCGACCATGGTGATCATTGCGTAGAGAGAGGACATGAAGTCCCAGCTGCGTTTGGGGTTGGGGTAATTGTCAGGTGCAAGAAGGTATGTGCTGACCAAGGCGATGATGACGATGGGAATGTTGATTAGGAACACTGCTCCCCACCACGTGTGAGTGAGAAGGAAGCCGCCCAAGAGTGGGCCGACGGCCGATCCGACGGTGGCTACGGATCCCCAGATACCAATGGCGGTGTTACGCTCGCGGGGTTCAAGGAAGGTCTGGCGGATGAGCGCAAGGGTTGAAGGCATGAGGACCGCAGCCCCTGCGCCAAGGAATCCTCGTGCAGCGATGAGGATCGCGACATTTGGCGCGAATGCTGCAGCACTGGATGCAAGGCCGAAGATGACGAGCCCGACTTCGAACATGCGTCGGTGTCCGATCTTGTCTCCCAGGGTTCCGGTTCCCAATAGAAGGCCGGCCAGAACCAGAGGGTAGGCGTTGATGATCCACAAGCCTTGCTGATGGGTCGTGTGGAGTTCAGATCGAAGCGTGGGAAGAGCGACGTAGAGGATGGAGTTATCGGCTGCAACGATGAACAGCCCCAGCGAAATCACAAGAAGAAATGCCCATCGAGTCCGTGTCGATTCAGAGCGCATGAGCAGATGTTAGCACATAACTATAACGGACGTCCGGTTTAGTAAGTGAGCTGCGCTCAGTAGGAAATGGTTGGTATTAAGCGGAAATCAGGTAAATGCCAAGGCCGGGGTGTCCTTTCGGACACCCCGGCCATAGCGATCAGAAACGATCAGGCTTGAGTGGAGCGATGCCTTGAAGCGTAGGGTTCGCTCTCGAGTTCGGATCCTGCCGGAGCCGAAGCGGGCGAAGCCTGCTCAAGGTTGGTGCCACGCAGCTTCGAAATACCGCGCATGCCGTGGTAGACGATGATCGCAGCGGCGGTGCCCAGGGCGATGCCACCAAAGGTCATGCCGCTGATGTTCCAAGTAAAGTCGGCAATTGCGACAATCAGAGCGATGGCAGCAGTATTGAGGTTGACCGGGTTGGCGAAATCAACGCGGTTCTGGACCCAGATTCGAACGCCGAGCATGCCGATCATGCCGTAGAGGACGGTACCAGCGCCACCGAGGACACCGGAGGGAATCGTTGCGATGAGCGCACCGAACTTCGGCATGAGCGAGAGCAGGAAGGCGCAGCAGGCCGCGACCAAGTAGGCAGCCGTCGAGTAAACGCGGGTTGCTGCCATAACGCCGATGTTTTCGGCGTAGGTCGTCGTACCAGAACCGCCGCCCGCACCTGCGAGCATGGTGGAAAGGCCATCAGCGAAGAGCGCGCGACCCGTCAGGTCATCGAGGTTTTCACCGGTCATTGCGGACACGGACTTCACGTGGCCGACGTTTTCTGCGATGAGGACGAAGACCACGGGGATAAAGAGGCCCAGGGTGGAGACGGAGAAGGAGGGAGTGTGGAATTGCGGGAGACCGAACCAAGCGGCCTCGCGAACGCTGTCGAAGTTCACCTCGTGCTGGATGACAGCAGCAATGTAACCGATGAGCACGCCGAAGAGGATCGAGAGGCGGCCGATGATTCCCTTGAACAGAACCGTGATCAAGCAGATGGAGAGGATTGTGACGACTGCGGTGATGGGGCCGGTCTTCACCCAGTTCCATGCGGCGGGTGCAAGGTTCAGGCCGATGAGGGCAACGATTGCGCCTGTAACGGTCGGGGGCATGATCGCATCGATCCAGCGCACACCTGCGAAGTGAACGATGACGCCGACAAGAGCCAAGGTTGCGCCGGTGGCGATGATGCCGCCCAGTGCGAAGCTCGGGCCAAGTTCCTTAGTTCCGGAGACTGCCAAGATCGGCGAAATTAAAGCGAAGGACGACCCCAAATAACTTGGGAGTCGTCCTGCAGTGATAAGGAAGAAGAGGAGCGTTCCAATTGCCGAGAAGAACAATGTCGTTGACGGTGGGAAACCGGTGAGCAAAGGAACCAAAAAAGTTGCCCCGAACATTGCAACGACGTGTTGTGCGCCAATTCCAATTGTTCGAGGCCAAGAAAGACGTTCGCCGGGAAGAACTACGTCACCGGGAGCAATACTGGTGCCATCGCCATGAAGTTTCCAGCGGAAGAATCCTGATTGTGCAACAGACATGCTGCTAAATCTCCGATCAGTTGAAGGGTCTGGGCCGAAACCGGTCGGAACACCAGCATAGACCGAAATCTGAGTATTGTGTAAAAGTGCTCGCTATGTGGCGCCTCACAGGACGGCCTTACTTCGTTCGGTTGCGGCCTAGTGCGGCAGTATTGACCTTGAAGGCATGAGATATGGCATGCTTGAGGAAGGAATCAATGTGTGTGTAGGTCGTAGGAGTATCGGAGGGTATTCATGGCACTCAATCCCTATGCTCCCGGCGGCAGTGGGACAAGCGCGACCAATGCTGCCAATCCAGCAACGGCCTCGAGCGTCCTGGACCCCTATGGACCAACTCCACACTTAGGGCAGCCAAAGTCCGAACAGCCGCAGAGCATGGTGTTCCCGGGCAGTGACGACACCTCTTTGCTTGATGTGTTTGCAAGCCCCGGTTACACCTCTCCCAAACCGCAGGTCAATACGATTGCAAATATTGCGGCGTGGGTAAGCACGCTCTCAATATTCTTCTTTCCCGCGATTGCAGCCGTGATTCTAGGAATCATTGGACTTGTCGGTTCGACGAGTATGAACGGTGTGGGACGCAGGGCGTCGATTGCGGCAATTATCGCCGGAGTTGTAGGGATTCTGATCTGGTTCCTGGTCTGGATGGCACTATTCTGGCGCTCTTCGTGAGGGATTCCACGCTAAAAGCTGGCGTGAGAATTTCGTGATTTCGACGAATTCCGCTAGCATTACGGGGTGCGTGTTTCACGCTCCGGAGGATTCGCCTAGTGGCCTATGGCGCACGCTTGGAAAGCGTGTTGGGTGCAAGCCCTCGGGGGTTCGAATCCCCCA
>PPYF01424852.1_pt1 | contig 21150 bp, 24 predicted proteins | sample 1559871 | NCBI WGS metagenome assembly PPYF01 (sample SAMN08240021, study PRJNA423297) | Human gut metagenome, whole genome shotgun sequencing project.
GGTCCCGGCGTCTGATCGGAATAGATCAAACCATCAAGACAGAAGTTATAGTTGTTGGGATAGTCGCCGTAGTCGCCGCCGAATTTGTACCAGACGTTGCCGTTGTCATCCTGCGCCTGGATCCCGTGGTCGCACCATTCCCAGACATAATGTCCCTGAATGCAATCGTGCTTATAGAAGACGTTCTGGTACTCCGTCAGCCCGCCCGGTCCGTTCCCCATCGCATGAGCATATTCACAGATGATGCGCGGCTTCGGATGCGGGTATTCACCAAACTCATTCATCAGAGGCACGCGGGTGTACATGGTGGAAATAATATCGACCACTTCAGCATCGCGATCTTCTTCGTAATGCACCAGTCGCGTGTCATCCAGCGCCTTCGCCGCATGGTACATCGCGCGGATGTTACAGCCATAGCCGGATTCATTGCCCAGCGACCAGATGATGATCGACGGATGGTTTTTCTGCGCGTGAATATGGCGAACAATGCGCTCGACGTAAACTTTTTCCCACTGCGGATCGTCGGTAATGCGGCTGATATCGCCGACGTTAGCAAAGCCGTGCGATTCGACGTCGGTTTCCGCCATCACAAACAGGCCATAGATATCACACAGTTCGTAAAAACGTGGATCGTTCGGGTAGTGAGCGGTACGCACGGAGTTGATGTTGTGCTGCTTCATCAACTGGAGATCTTTCTCGACGCGATCCATCCCAACGGCGCGGCCTTTGCGATGATCGTTGTCGTGGCGGTTGACGCCGTGCAGCATCACATAACGGTTATTGATCCAGAACAGACCGTCGCGCACTTTGATATCACGGAAGCCAACGCGTTGTGGCACCACTTCCAGAACGTTGCCGTCGGCGTCTTTCAGCGTCATGACCAGATGGTAAAGATAAGGGGATTCTGCTGACCATTGCTGCGGCTGTTCGACAGTAAAAGCAAAACTGGCGCTGGTCAGTTTTTCAATTGCCAAATGATCAATGGCGCTGCTGTGCACCACGTGTTCGCCATCAAACAGGGTATATTCCAGCGTCGTGACGACAGGGGAGGCGGCGAGATTTTCCAGCACCACTTCGCAGGAAAGTGTGGCATCGCAATAGGCTTCGTCAAAGTCGGTACGAACGGTGAAATCGTTAATATGCGTGAGTTGTTTTCCGATCAGATAAACATCGCGGAAAATCCCCGCCGACCACCACATATCCTGGTCTTCCACGTAGGTAGAGTCCGCCCATTGCATCACGCGCACACACAACAGGTTGTCGCCGGTTTTAACCATCGCGCTGATGTCAAACTCTGCGGTCAGGCGACTGCCCTTGCTGAACCCCACATACTGACCGTTAACGTAGACTTCAAAATAGGTTTCGACGCCGTCAAATTTAATCAGCGTCTGTTTACCCTGCCAGCCGTCGCTGAGGGTGAAAATACGTTGATAGGCACCGGTTGGGTTATCGCTGGGGACAAACGGCACATCGATGGGGAACGGAAAACCTTCGTCGGTATATTGCAGTTTGCCGTGACCTTCCATTTGCCACATGGCGGGGACGGTAATATGCCCCCAGTCAGCCATTAACTCAGAGGTGAAGGCTTCTGGCACTTGCAGCGGATGGTCAAAAAAGTGGAAATTCCACTGACCGCTTAAGGGCAGAAACAGGCTGCTCGTTTCGCGGGCAAAGGTACGCGCCTGCGCAACAGAATCATATGAAAAAAAGTACGCACGCGGCGCAAGTCGGTTTTCGTGGGTGAGCTGAATGTTTTCCCAGCGATTCATAGGGCCTCCCGGTAGAGAGAAATCGGAACCATTCATGGTGATGGTAGTTTGTGTAATTGCTGGGGAGTTTAGTAAAATTTTTACTAAAAAATAGCAGGTAAATGCATTTACTTTAACTGGATCACGAAAATAAACGGCAGCACTGTCCGGCAAAAACGATTGCCGGACAGTGTGTAAGGGGATTTAACGGGTCGTGCCGCGCAGTTTTAATTTGCTGGGAACGAAGACCAACAGCGGCAGCGCGCGACCATCGCGGGCTTTTTCATACACCAGGTTAACGCCCTGACTTCCCATCATCTCGGAATGGATGCGCACGGTGGAGAGCGGCGGAAAGGTAAATCGCGCGGTGGGGATATCGTTAACGCTGATAAGCGAAATATCCTGTGGGATGTTCAGGCCACGTTCATGAATTGCCCGCAGTACGCCGATAGCAATGGAATCGGAAGCAACAAACAGTGCCTTCGGATAGTCTTCCCGTGCCAGATCGATATCCACCGCATCGTAACCGCTGCCGGGTTCGTGAAAGTCGATAAAACAGATATTGTCGGTCAATGCGCTGGCAGCGGCGCGCAGGGCGGGCGTGGGTTTGCCGACAATTAAAATACCGGTGACGTTTTTAATGTCTGGTAAGCCGTTGTGTTCATAACAGTTGGTCAGTTCGATCGCCAGCTTTTCGCACTGAGTTTCAATGCCGTGGCGGATCGCCAGATAGTAAGGATCGTTGATCTCCAGCTCCTGCTGGTAGCTGTAGATAGCCAGAATATGGTGTTGGTTAACTGCGCCTGTCTGGAGTTTACGGGCGCTACTGGTCTTGTACTCCAGCTTTTCGGCGATCTCGAGAATGCGATGTTTCGTCTCTTCTTTCACATTCAATGTCGGATCGTCATTTAAGACCCTGGATACTGTCGCCAGGGATACGCCAGCTTCGATTGCGATGTCTTTTAGTGTTGCCATGTTTACCTTTTTTACTTTCCCTGATGTGCGCCCCCATTGTAGAGGAAGTGCTTATCGGGTCACCTGTTTTCAGTAAATAAAGCGCGTTTCTTTGACGCTGTAACGGTAACACAGCGGCTTGCGAATGTGATCACGCCTGCATTCTCCATTTTTAGCCTACAGGATTGAGAAAATTTTTTGCTATAGTTTAGTAAAATTTTACTCGAAAGGAGGAAGCAATGGAAACCGTGGCTTACGCTGATTTTGCACGTCTGGAAATGCGCGTCGGAAAGATTGTGGAAGTGAAACGCCATGAAAACGCCGACAAGCTGTACATCGTACAGGTTGATGTGGGGGAAAAAACGCTACAAACCGTGACCAGTCTGGTGCCGTACTACAGCGAAGAAGAGCTGATGGGAAAAACAGTGGTGGTCTTATGCAATCTGCAAAAAGCGAAAATGCGCGGTGAAACGTCGGAATGCATGCTGTTGTGTGCGGAAACCGATGACGGCAGTGAAAGCGTGCTGTTAACGCCGGAGCGGATGATGCCTGCGGGCGTACGTATCGTATAAAAAGATCGGATGGCGACGTCGAATCGCCATCCGATTTGATATTACGCTTCTTCGACACTGACTCGCATGGCCGCCAGCGCCTTACGCGCCGCTTTGATCACCAGTTCACACTGTTCAATGGTCAGTGTCAGTGGCGGTTCAATGCGGATCGTTTTAGCGTTGTTGAGTGTTCCGGCCACCAGTACGCGCTGGCGGAACATCTCGCTGGCAAAGTTATAGCCGATTTCGTTATCAACAAACTCAATCGCCATCAACATCCCTTTGCCACGCGCTTCCTGTACCAGATCGGGATATTCCCGCGCCAGTTGACGGAAACCGTCCAGCAACATATCGCCTTTTTGTTCAGCCTGAGCCGGTAAGTTCTGCTCCAGCAACACATTGATGGTCGCCAGCGCCGCCGCACAGGCCAGCGGGTTGCCGCCAAAGGTGGTGGTATGCAGGAACGGATTGTCGAACAGGACTGAGAACACCTCTTCAGTGGCGATAGTTGCGCCAATCGGCATCACGCCACCGCCGAGCGCTTTGGCAAGGCAGAGGATATCCGGCTGTACGTTCTCATGCTCGCAGGCGAACATCTTGCCCGTGCGCCCCATGCCCGTTTGTACTTCATCGAGGATCATCAGTGCGCCGAACTCATCGCACAGCTTACGCACGGCGGTGAGATAGCCTGGCGGCGGCAGAATTACGCCACCTTCGCCCTGAATCGGTTCGAGGATCACCGCAGCAACATCATCACCGGTTTTTTTGCACTCGTTAAGAGCCGTGCGCATGGCTTCGATATTGCCAAACGGTACATGACGAAACCCTGGCAGCAGTGGCATAAAAGGTTTGCGGAAGGTCGATTTCGCCGTGGCCGACAGCGCGCCAAGTGATTTACCGTGGAACGCGCCGCTGGTGGCAATAAAAGTAAACTTGCCGCGCGGTGACTGATAAGCCTTCGCCAGCTTCAGCGCCGCTTCAACGGATTCGGTGCCGCTATTACAGAAGAAGCTGTATTTCAGTTTACCGGGCGTTAGCGCCGCAAGGGTTTTCGCCAGCATCGCCCGTAACGGATCAAGCAGCTCCTGGCTGTGAAGCGGTTGTTTCGCAAGTTGATTCTGTACGGCGGAAACCACAACTGGATTACGGTGCCCCACGTTGAAAATTCCAAAACCTCCCAGGCAGTCGATAAACTCCTGTCCCTGGGTGTCGACAAGCGTATTTAAACCTCCCGCTTGCCACTCTACGGCTCCGTAATCCCCGCCGGCGGTAACAGATTTGCGATACTCTAAAAACCCCGGATTGACATGCTCTTTGAAGTATTCAATCACCTCCCGGTTAAGTGCTTTCATCTCCTCATGATCCAACGTTCGCTTTTCAATGAGATTCAGGGCGTGGGCGCTGCACGCTAAAGCTGATGCGCTCGAAGGTAACCTGTTCAAAATATGCTCCGGAGGCTCGCGTATCACATGATACCGATTTAAGTATTGCAGGGATTGCGCCACTCCGGCTGCGATCGCGAAAATCGGGATAAACACAAATGTGGTTATCATTTGCGCAATATTTAATGCTATTTGCTAACATTTGCTGTTATTTTGCACGGTTTTTGTCGGGTATGGATTTGATGATTGCTGCGCAAATGCACGCTTTCAGGGCAATAATTGCCTGATTTTTGGGCAAGGTAATTAACGTTTTCGTATAGTAACAGAGTGAAAGTATTTTAAATCAAGGAATTAGATTTGTGCTTTAGTCGCAAATTGCGATCTAAATCAAATTAATTGGTTAAAGATAACCGCAGCGGGGCCGACATAAACTCTGACAAGAAGTTAACAACCATATAACCTGCACAGGACGCGAACATGTCTTCTCATCCGTATGTCACCCAGCAAAATACCCCGCTGGCGGACGACACCACTCTGATGTCCACTACCGATCTGCAAAGCTATATCACTCATGCTAATGACACTTTTGTGCAGGTGAGCGGCTATACCTTGCAGGAGTTACAGGGGCAACCGCACAACATGGTGCGTCACCCGGATATGCCAAAAGCGGCGTTTGCGGATATGTGGTTCACCCTGAAAAAAGGGGAGCCCTGGAGCGGCATCGTGAAAAATCGCCGCAAAAATGGCGACCATTATTGGGTGCGGGCCAATGCGGTACCGATGGTGCGCGAGGGAAAAATCAGTGGCTATATGTCGATTCGTACCCGGGCGACGGATGAAGAGATCGCGGCGGTGGAGCCGCTGTACAAAGCGTTGAACGCCGGACGGACCAGTAAGCGTATTCATAAAGGCCTGGTGGTGCGTAAAGGTTGGTTGGGAAAACTGCCTTCATTACCGCTTCGCTGGCGGGCGCGTGGAGTGATGACCCTGATGTTTATCTTGCTGGCGGCCATGCTCTGGTTTGTTGCTGCCCCGGTGGTGACGTATATCCTCTGTGCATTAGTGGTATTGTTGGCAAGCGCTTGTTTTGAATGGCAGATTGTCCGCCCGATAGAAAATGTCGCCCGTCAGGCACTGAAGGTGGCGACCGGAGAGCGTAATAGTGTTGAGCATCTGAAGCGCAGCGATGAGCTGGGGCTGACATTACGTGCGGTAGGGCAGCTTGGCCTGATGTGCCGTTGGCTAATTAATGATGTCTCAAGCCAGGTGTCCAGTGTCAGAAACGGCAGTGAGACGCTGGCGAAAGGCACCGATGAACTGAACGAACATACCCAGCAGACAGTTGATAACGTTCAGCAAACGGTGGCGACCATGAACCAAATGGCGGCGTCGGTGAAACAGAACTCTGCCACGGCGTCGGCTGCCGATAAACTTTCTATCACCGCCAGTAATGCGGCAGTGCAGGGCGGGGAGGCGATGACTACGGTGATCAAGACAATGGACGATATTGCCGACAGTACCCAGCGCATTGGCACCATTACTTCGCTGATTAACGATATTGCGTTTCAGACCAATATTCTGGCCCTGAATGCGGCGGTGGAAGCGGCGCGTGCCGGCGAACAGGGCAAAGGTTTTGCAGTGGTGGCGGGGGAAGTGCGTCATTTAGCCAGCCGCAGCGCCAATGCTGCCAACGATATTCGCAAGCTGATTGATGCCAGTGCTGATAAGGTGCAATCTGGTTCGCAGCAGGTACACGCCGCCGGACGGACGATGGAAGATATTGTGGCGCAGGTAAAAAACGTCACCCAGTTGATAGCTCAGATTAGCCATTCAACGCTGGAACAGGCCGATGGGCTTTCCAGCCTGACCCGTGCAGTGGATGAGCTTAACCTGATCACCCAGAAAAACGCCGAGTTGGTGGAAGAGAGTGCGCAGGTGTCGGCGATGGTGAAACACCGCGCCAGCCGACTGGAAGACGCGGTGACGGTGCTGCATTAATCGGTATGCCGGATCCAGCGGTTGGAGCACAATGCCTGATGCGATGCTGGCGCATCTTATCAGGCCTACGGGGTGTGTAGGGTACGCTGCATCCGGCAATCGGTGATTAATCCAGTTGGGTAATATCAAAAGCGGCGCGGTCGATCACCGCAATGATCTTTTTTATTTGTGCATCAGTGATATCGCTCTGGTTGACGCGTAAATCCAGCACCGCTTTAAAATTATCCAGCGCCCGCTTCATTTGCGGGTTCTGGCGCAGCGCAGCGCCAACGCAACGCGCTTTGATGCGTTCTTCAATCATCTCTACCTGTTCGCGGTTTTCTTCCAGCCACTGCGCGCCTTGTTCGGTCAGCGCAATCTGCTTCTTACCACCTTCCTCTTCGCGAATGGTAATCAGCGACTGCTCCTGCAGAAAATCCAGCGTCGGGTAGATGACGCCCGGGCTTGGGGTGTAATTCCCCTGGGTCAGATTTTCAATCGCTTTAATCAACTCGTAACCGTGGCTGTCATCGCGCGAGAGAATATCCAGAATCACCAGACGCAATTCACCGTGACCAAAGAAACGTTGTCGACGACCGCCGCCGCGACCGTGGCGACCACCGCAGCATTGACCGTGTTCATGCTGGTGACCGTGTCCGCAGTGCTCGTGTTCTGACTTCTCACCTTTGCAGCAGCCCTCATGGCGTGGCTGGCCTTCATGTTTACAACACCCTTCGTGATGATGGCTCATATCAGCCTCCTTTTGCTTAATTAGATATATCTAGTTTATATCTGATATAAGCATTACTGCAAGTACAAAAATGATTTTTAAACGCAGGTTTACTCAACATGTAGGCCGGATAAGGCGTTCACGCCGCATCCGGCATTGAGCAATGATGCTTGATAAGAGGTTGCGCGTCTTATCAGACTACAGATATATCAGTGCTACAAATCACTTGCATTTATCATGATTAACAATCATTATCATTTGTGGAATTTATTTAGATATATCTGATTACCATCATGAAGGCGATAACAATGAATAACTCCCCCCGCTACCCGCAGCGCGTTCGCAATGATCTGCGCTTCCGTGAACTGACTGTGCTACGCGTTGAGCGTATCAGCGCCGGTTTTCAGCGCATTGTCCTTGGCGGCGAGGCGCTGGACGGTTTTACATCGCGCGGCTTTGACGATCACAGCAAGCTCTTCTTTCCTCAACCTGACACTCACTTTGTGCCGCCAACGGTAACGGAAGAGGGCATCGTCTGGCCGGAAGGACCACGCCCACCGTCGCGTGACTATACGCCGCTGTATGACGAACTACGCCATGAACTGGCGATCGATTTCTTTATTCACGACGGTGGGGTCGCCAGCGGCTGGGCGATGCAGGCGAAACCGGGCGATAAACTTACGGTGGCAGGTCCGCGCGGTTCGCTGGTGGTGCCAGAGGATTACGCGTATCAGCTGTATGTCTGCGATGAATCCGGAATGCCCGCACTGCGCCGCCGCCTGGAAACGTTGAGCAAACTTGCCGTTAAACCGCAAGTTAGTGCGCTGGTTAGCGTGCGGGATAACGCCTGTCAGGATTATCTCGCGCACCTTGATGGTTTTAATATCGAATGGCTGGCACATGATGAGCAGGCGGTAGATGCGCGTCTGGCGCAGATGCAAATCCCTGCCGATGATTACTTCATCTGGATAACCGGCGAAGGCAAAGTCGTTAAGAATTTAAGCCGTCGCTTTGAAGCGGAACAGTATGACCCACAGCGGGTACGCGCGGCGGCTTACTGGCACGCAAAGTAACTGATATATAAAAAGAAAAAGGCTGACGATTTCTCGTCAGCCTTTGCTATGTCTGGTGGCCCCTGCTGGACTTGAACCAGCGACCAAGCGATTATGAGTTGGTTGATAACCCTTTACTTACAGATACTTAGTGATACTTTTCAATACCTTAGTATTTTTTAAAACTACTGTATAAATACCTGTATATACCCCTAAATACTTCTTTACGGTATCCTATAGGTATCCTGGAGCAGAACAAGCGATTTTCCAGGATACCAGATCGCTTGGTTGGGGGTATGAGTGGAATTATTCAGATTCACTAAAGCAAAAATTGCAGAACTGCCAACGCCGGAGCATGGGCAGGCCGAATATGGTGATACGGAGGTTAACGGGCTGCGTGTCCGTGTAGGTTCGTCCGGTGTGAAAAGTTTCTGTATTTCCCGTAAGCGTAACGGAAAATTTATTCGTGCAACGCTGGGGCGTTTTCCTGATCTGAGTGTGGACAATGCCAGGGCTAAAGCGATGGAACTTCTCGGAGAAGTCGCCACAACGGGGAAAAATCCGAACATAGCAAAGCGCACGAACAACAAGGCCATGATAACGCTGAGTGAGGCGATTGACGCCTACGTAAAAAATCGTGGCCACCGCCTGAAACCCACCACAGAAAAACAGTACCGCAGCATATTACAGAATTATTCCGGTGACTGGATGGCCCATACCCTCGCCAGTATTTCCCGCGAACGTGTGGAACAGCGGCATAAGGCCGTCACAGACGGGGCTGTATGGTTCGGTGCTGATAAAACCACGTTACGGGCTGGTGTTGGTACGGGAAGCAAGGCACAGGCCGATTTATGGGCGCGTGCGCTGCGTGCTGTGTGTCGGTTTGCGCATGATCATTACCGTGATGATGCGGGTAATACTCTTTTACCGGATCCGCCGACTCTGGTACTGAGCACCAAACGCCAGTGGCACGGAACGGTAAGAAAAACGGAACGTATACGCCTGCATGATTTTCCCCGCTGGTTTTCTGCTGTAGCTGCTGTACGCGACCAGGGCGAACAGGAAAGGGATGATATAGCGGTGACGGTATGTGATGCCGTGGAAATGGCGCTTTTTACCGGACTGAGGAAATCAGAAATTTTTAGCCTTACGTGGGATCGCGTGAATATGGGCGGTCGTTTTTTCTGGATAGACACCACGAAAAACGGGGACCCGCTCGAATTACCGATTACTGATACGTTGCGGGAGATGTTCCGCCGCCGGCTGAAAATAAAAAACGCTGATGATGTACTGGTGTTTCCTGGTGTGAAGGGAGTGATTCAGGAGACACGACACATCATAGACCGGATAAGCGCGGCTACCGTTCCAGAGTCGAACGATGAAATGCTCTCCCCTGTACCATTCAAATGGCACGATGCGCGCCGGACGTTCGGAACGGTTGCCGAACTGGTGGGCGTGGGCAATTACATCCTCAAGCGCCTGATGAATCACCGTACTATGCGAAGTGCTGACGTAACGCAGGGGTATTTACATTTTGGTGCTGATGAACTGCTGGAGCCAGCGTCACGGATAGAACGGGCAATTCTGGAGCATGCCGGGCTGGTGGAGAGTAAAAAATCTATCGATGCGCAATTGCTTTCTGCACTGGAGAGCATGAGTGATGATGAAAAGCGTCGTTTGTTATTTAGCATTAGCGAACTATATCAGAAGGCGAAATAATGGTCCTTGAGAAATATTTAAATACAGAACGTTTACAATTTATCAAGGCAGTTGATAAGTTTGCACGCAATATTACTGATTTAAGTTTTCATTATAATAATGTGTTAGGAAACGAGATCAAATCATTTATAAACGATTGTTCTCGTGGAGAAATAAGAACAATCAAGAATGAAATAAAAAAAGAAACTTTATCTAGTAACGATAACTCTTTTGATGAAAAAACATTATTTAAACTTTTCTTTATTCTTGAGAGCCATGGATATTCTAACCTAGCAAAAGACTTTGCACTAGTTTATGAAAGAATGAATGTAAAAGAAAGAATGCAAGAATTAGTTTATAAGGAAGTTTCTGATTATGCGGCATTTAAAAAAAGAAGCGAAGCCGCCTCCGGCCCCCGCCACCATTTGTATGATGAGATAGTCGCCATTATGAAAGCAACATGGAAGAAAGAGCCCGCACTTTCCAGAACAAAAATGATTGCGAAGCTGTCGCGTCGATATGAGGGCCGGATAAGCGAGGAAACAATCAAGTGCTGGATAAAAAGTGAAAAGCTAGCCCCACCGCCACCACCCGACAAAAAGTACAAAAACACAGAACTGGTGATCCCGCCAGAGTACGCATAGAAAAATTTTTATCAGCCAGGGTAAAAGCAGCTATTCCCCTGGCTTACCAGCTTTTCCCTAGGAAAATCAGCTTTTCACCTTATCGCCCCTACAGCAAAAATCTAAAGTAGCTCACGGTAACAATAGGTAATACGTGGAGTTACTTGTGAACGTAGTCAATTCTCAAGAAAAAATGACCCGCAAAGAAGCCGCCGAACATTTGGGGGTAAGTGTCCAGACGCTGGCGAACTGGGCATGTACTGGTAAAGAAAAAATCCCTTTCCATAAGCTGGGGCGCAAAGTGCTTTATATGCGCTCTGATCTCGATGCTTATCTTGCATCCACTCGCAGGACGCAAACGGCGTAAGGGGGAGCGATGCACATAACAAAAAGCGCCCCGTTACCGGAGCGCCCTTGCGAACAATTAACCTGCTGCGAAAAAATTGGATCAGTGCAGGGGAATTATATCAACCGTGTGGCGAAGCGCCACCATTGCCGGATAACAGGCAAAACAAAGGCGACCGGGGGCGGTCGCCAATGGGAAAACACTAAACATAAGCCCGAACATCATAGCGATTTGCTGGCTGGTGGGCAATGTGATCAGTGTGCTGGCTTGCTGGTTGGCTGTCAGCCTTTGGGTTCTATGCCTTCTTTGCGTAGCTTATCACGACAAGCATTTTTTACCCATGAGCTGAAATTACCAGGCCCTGCAACTTCGTTAATTTGTTGCAACAATGTGTCTTCGAAGCGGATGTTTTTCTTTGTGCTGCCGGAGCGATCAAATTTTGGTTTCACATTTTCTTCTTGCATTGGTACGTACCATCGTTATAAACTGAAATCAAATGGTACGTACCACATTAAAAATACGCAACCATTAAATACAGCGAAGCCCGGCAGTGCGGGAACACTAACCGGGCTTCTAACCACCAACGATAGCAGAAGTATCGAGGCAGCTATGAGAAATCATATCACACACCCGCAAGGGCGGGACTCGCACAACCTGAATAAATACATCTGGCGTTTTATCGCCCTGAGCACCGCACAACCGCGCGTGATTACCATTGAGGCCACCAGCGAACAGGAAGCGCGTCAGCAATCTCCTGATGGCTGCGTGATGGTATTCGCTGCCCGTATTCGTCAGGGGTCACATCATGCGTAAAAACCGCTTGCAAAAAATTATCACGGGGCTGTATGCTTCCCCCGTCGCCCACATGGCGACCGGGTTTAGCAGCCTGAATAACATAGCGGACAGCCGCTTACATTCCGATATGCGGTTTTTTTGTGTCCGTAAACCTGCCCATACCCGCATTATGGCGGGGCGTAACGGGGGAGCCTTTGCGCTCGCTGGTTTCTATGTTGCCAGTCTGCTAACCCTGTTACGTCTCGCCACCCCGTTTAGCAGCGTAGTAGCGAGACTCCTTACATCAAACATAGGAGCCTTTCACATGGCTGTATCCGCACGCCCTTACTTTGTCTGGCGCTTCATGCAGTGCCTGACAGACAGCATTGCAATATTCACCGTTACCGCTGCCACTGAGCGCGAAGCACGTGCACAGCTGCCGCACGCACATCTGATTTTTGTCGCCCGTATTCGTCAGGGGGTAGGCTTATGAGCCAGGAAATCACACTGCAACAGGCAGCAGAACGCGCCCACCAAATCGAAGTTATTTGCGCACTGGCAGAGGATTACCCTGGCATGATGACCGACAGTGAATCAGGGGCAATCATCGGCTTACTTAAACGCCTTAGCGGTGAGGTCTGCGTATTCCTGAGCGATGAACAGGAAAAAAGAAGAACGCTTATTGCTAACGAAAAAAAATGCGGAGGGGTAAACCATGTTCAGTAACAACACACCGGACGCAGCCGCAAAAGCGTTAACCACGCTGATGCACGCGCTTATTGATATTGAATGCACGGCAGAGCTTGCGCAGGGAGAAGAACAGAAAGACCGGACACAGTTCGCCCTGGAATGTATCCGATACATCGCAACGCGGTCGCTGAATGACGCTAAAAATATTCTTGTTGCTGATTGTGAAAATGGGGGGGGGTTATGCGTGATGATCGTTTTAATTCCCTGAAACAGGAATTTTCCGGCGTTCCTGATGATGCGGCTGATGCGCTTTCGTCAATGCCAGAACTTATTAGAGCGGCTTTTTTCTTACTTTCCACGAGAGAATATAAATCAACGGGGCTTGATGTACTGAATATCGCCGCCGATTATGCGGAATATGTGGCAGAGGCGCGTTACAGAAGAAAATTTCCTGAGGATGTAAGCCATGCGTGATATTTACCACGAAACAATAGACCGTGCATTTAGTGCCCTTGCTTACGCTGAGGGGATGTACGAAATATTGCAAATGTATCTGGAATACATTGGCGATAATGAGCGTGATGTAAAGAAGGCGAGGATTATTAAATCACTGATAACTCTCCTTGAACCTGTAATAACAGAGTTGCAAGAAATAGACCTATTGCACGACAGATATAAAGAACAGCACACCGGAGAATAAAAATAATGAAACTTAAATATTCTGGCTTAACTGCCAGCGGCAAAACTCGCACTAAATTCATGCGCGGGGATATTTACCGCGACCAGTACGGCGGCACGGTAATGATTAAGGGCGTGGAGGAACGGCGCGTAACCTACCGCCGTGAAGGCTACGAATATGATTGCGTGATGCCTGTTTATCAGTTCGACCGTGATTTTACGCTGGTACAGGCTGTACCGCGTAACGTGCCCACCAGCAGGGAGAAAGCACGCGCCAATATTCAGAAGATGAAAAACATGATTAACGGATTCAGGGGTAAAAAATGAAACTGGCACCGAACGTAAAAAAACAGCCTCGCGGAATAAAACACGCCCAAATCGAAGTAATCATTTTTGCGGGTAGTGATGCCTGGTCACACGCAAAACAGTGGCAGGAACATGACGCGCGACTTGCTGGCGATAATGAGCCTCCTGTGTGGCTTGGTGAGCAGCAGTTATCCGAACTGGATAATCTGCAAATTGTGCCGGAAGGCCGGGAATCAGCACGCATATACAGGGCCGGACATCTTGCGCCTGTAATGATAAAAGCGATTGGCCAGAAGCTGGCGGCCGCAGGTGTGAAGGATGCGAATTTTTACCCCGAAGGGATGCACAGCCAGCAGGTGCAAAACTGGCGGGAATACCTGGCCCGTGAGCGCCAGAATCTTTCTGAGGGGCTGGTTATTGAACTTCCGGTAAAGCAAAAAATGCAGCTTTCACAGATGGCGGACAGTGAGCGCGCGCAGCTGCTTGCCGATCGCTTTGATGGCGTTTGCGTGCATCCTGAAAGTGAAATCGTCCACGTATGGCGCGGCGGGGTATGGTGTCCGGTCAGCACAATGGAACTGAGCCGCGAAATGGTGGCGATTTATTCAGAGCACAGGGCCACGTTCAGCAAACGCGTAATCAATAACGCCGTTGAAGCGTTAAAAGTTATTGCCGAACCAATGGGCGAGCCGTCCGGCGATTTGCTGCCGTTCGTCAATGGTGCGCTTGACCTGAAAACGGGGGAATTTTCCCCGCACACGCCGGAGAACTGGATCACCACGCACAACGGCATTGAGTACACGCCACCAGCACCAGGGGAGAATATCCGCGACAACGCGCCAAACTTTCATAAATGGCTTGATCACGCAGCCGGAAAAGACCCGCGCAAGATGATGCGTATATGTGCCGCGCTGTACATGATTATGGCGAACCGGTACGACTGGCAGATGTTTATTGAGGCCACCGGAGACGGCGGGAGCGGCAAGAGTACATTCACACACATAGCCAGCCTTCTGGCAGGGAAACAGAACACGGTAAGCGCTGAAATGACATCGCTTGATGATGCTGGTGGACGTGCGCAGGTTGTCGGGAGTCGTCTTATCGTCCTGGCAGACCAGCCGAAATATACAGGCGAAGGAACGGGCATCAAGAAAATCACGGGCGGCGACCCCGTGGAAATTAACCCGAAATATGAAAAGCGTTTTACGGCGGTAATCAGGGCGGTGGTGCTGGCAACCAATAACAATCCGATGATATTCACCGAACGGGCCGGAGGTGTGGCACGTCGTCGGGTGATATTCCGGTTCGATAACATCGTAAGCGAGGCAGAAAAAGACAGGGAGCTACCGGAAAAGATCGCGGCTGAAATCCCTGTCATTATCCGCCGCTTGCTGGCGAACTTTGCCGACCCTGAAAAGGCACGGGCTTTACTCATTGAACAGCGTGACGGTGATGAAGCACTGGCAATAAAGCAACAGACGGATCCGGTTATTGAGTTTTGCCAGTTCCTGAATTTTCTGGAGGAAGCACGCGGCCTGATGATGGGCGGCGGTGGCGATTCAGTGAAGTACACGACCAGAAACAGCCTTTACCGCGTCTATCTGGCGTTTATGGCGTACGCAGGCAGGAGCAAACCGCTAAACGTAAATGACTTTGGCAAGGCTATGAAGCCAGCCGCGAAAGTTTACGGACATGAATATATTACGCGGAAAGTTAAAGGAGTAACGCAGACTAACGCAATAACAACAGACGATTGCGACGCGTTTTTATAATTTGTTGCAATGGCTGTCTACCCTGTCTACCTGAGTAAAGAAAAATACATTTAATTCAGTACATTAACTTGGGTAGACAGCCTTTTTTTACTGTCTACCCACTATCTACCCTCTCTACCTGATTTTACCTGAATCAGACAGGGAGGTAGACACGGGGTAGATAGTGGATAAAAGCACTCTACCCCGCTGAAAGCCGCGCCATTACTGGCATGAGGGCCACTAAGGTAGATAAGGTAGACAAGGGGAGGCACAACTCAAAACTTTTTAAACGAGGGGGTAAAAATAAATATGCACACTTCAGGAAGATTTAACAAATCACTCAAAAAATGCAAAGACAGAACAGAGCCGAAATATCGTGCGTTAGACATGACAGAGCACGCCTTAAAGGTGGCAATCAGAACGATAGACCGCCACGCGGGGGAAGGATACGCGAAAGTACATCCAGAACTGATAAGCGCATTCATGACCACAGCGGCGGCAAACTTTGCCACGCTGACAGAACGGGAGATTGCCGAAGCAGAACAGGTAACAACCATCAACGTTAAAACCGGAGAGGTGGAATCATGACGGCACAGATAGCAGCTTACGGGCGGCTGGTGGAAGACCCGCAGGTAAAACAGACCAGCAAGGGTACACCGATGACGCTGGCGCGTATAGCGGTATCTCTGCCATGCAGTCAGGCGCAGGACGGACAGGCGACGTTATGGCTATCGGTCATCGCATTTGGTAAGCAGGCCGACTTCCTGGCAAAACATCAGAAAGGCGACGTTGCCAGCGTATCCGGCACGATGCAGGTCAGCCAGTGGACCGGACAGAACGGGGAAACGCGGCAGGGTTATCAGGTTATTGCAGACAGCGTAATCAGTGCGAAAACGGCGCGACCAGGTGGCAGCAGACGCAAAACCACAGGCACACAGGGTAATCAGCCACCAGCGGGAGACGATGACCCCTACGGTGATGATATTCCGTTCTGAACGCACAGGCCGGAGAAAATCCGGCTTTTTGTATCCAAAAAAAGCCCGATAAGTACAGGAGGAAGCTTATCGGGCTTTTGCTTACGAGGTTAACAGCATGGTGACTACTGCTGCTGTAAATCATTTCATAATTTGCAACGCAACTCAATTTCATTGCACAAAATGCAATCATGATTATAATCACAACTGGATGAACATCCAGTTATGGTTTTTTAAGTCAAAGAGGAATTTCTGACTATGGCTGAAGAGAAAAAAGGCGGTGTTTCGGTGTACATAAGCCCCGAAATCGTGGAGGTGCTCAAGCAGCGCCACAAAAAAAACTATGAGGCTGGCGTGGCGGCTGGACTGGATCCGCTGATGACGCCGGAGCCGTCGATAGGTTCACTTGTGCGCTCTTATTTACTTGCGGCGCTTGGGATGCATAAAAATTATGGGGGTGAATAATGGCAGGCAAAGCAACGGCACTTAACACTAACCAGCTTTTCATGTACCTGAATCGCGGGGATATTGCGGATTTTAAATTCAGCCCTCTGTTTACCACGCTGTTTTTCCCGAACGTGGCGACATTCAGCACGCAAAACATCATGCTGGATACCCTGGACATTGAAGAAGTCACCATGTCGGCGTTTTGTTCGCCTATGGTGGGTAGCCAGGTTCAGCGCGATAAAGGGTACGAAACCAGCACAATCAAACCTGGCTACATGAAGCCAAAGCACGAAATCGATCCAACGAAAACCATCATGCGCATGGCTGGAGAAGATCCGGCACAGCTTAACGACCCTACCTATCGCCGTATGCGCCTGATTACTGGCAACATGCGCCGCCAGATAAACGCCATTAAGGCACGCGTGGAATGGCTGGCGGTGAATGCGGTAACGACCGGAAAAAACATCATTGAGGGCGAAGGCATAGAACGCTATGAAATCGACTGGAAAATACCGGAAAACTGCATCATCGAGCAGGCCAAGGGTAAAAAATGGTCCGAGCAGGATAAAGACATGCACGACCCAATCTATGACATCGAGCTTTATGCTGATCAGGCTGGTTGCCCCGCAAACGTCATGATTATGGGCGCTGAGGTATGGCGCACATTACGCAGCTTTAAAAAATTCCGTGAGCTGTACGATCTTTCCCGTGGTTCAGAATCCGCCGCCGAACTGGCCTGTAAAAACCTGGGCGAAGTGGTGAGCTTTAAAGGCTATCTGGGCGATATTGCCCTTATCGTCTATTCCGGCAAATACACTGACAGCGATGGTACCGAAAAATATTTCCTTGAGCCTGATTTGCTGGTCCTGGGTAACACCAACAATAAAGGGCTGGTGGCCTATGGTGCGATAATGGATCAGGAAGCGGTAAGAACGGGCGCAACACAAAACATGTTTTACCCGAAAAACTGGATTGAGGACGGCGATCCGGCGATTGAGTACGTGCAGACACACAGTGCACCGCAGCCGGTACCGGCAGATATTCGCAAATTTGTTACCGTCAAAATTGGTTAACGGGGGGATTCTATGGACACTCCATACATTGAGTTATTTGCAGGCAGTCAGCAGGTATCCACGACGTTGGTACATTTTGCCGCTGATGCTGGCGTTATTCAGGAATTTACCCCGCTGATGCTGGTAGACAATGGCGAGTTTAAGCCGTGGGATGGTCAGGAATCTGGCAAGGCTGTTTATCTGACTTCGTATCCTGTGGACACGTCAAAGCAGAAATCAGCACAGTGTTACAAGACGGGGATATTCAATATTGCCGCCGTTAACTGGCCTGAGAGCGTCGACACCGATGCGAAAAAATGCGCCGCCTTTGCGGGTTCTGGCGTATCCGTTCAGCCGCTGGCCCGATAAGCAGGGGGAACGATGGCAACGAATGAAAGCATCATGACGCTACCGCTGGCGAGTAAATTTAAAGCCGAAGCGCGGGCAATGGCTGACAGAGGGTTATCAACCTACGAGGCCATATATCAACTTAACAAACTGGAAGAGCAGGACAAGCCGCGCGCTGATGCGATTATGGCGCTTGATGAATCTGGCGACTATCAGCCGCTGTTACGTGCAATGGCAAACGTGCCTTGTATCGATGTTGGTACGGCTAAAAGCATCCTTAGCATGACCATAGAGCAGGAACGTCCGAAGGTTGCGCCGGAACTTACCGCAGCCTTTGAAAACTTTATGGACATGCACAGCCCGCAAGCCGTATCAGCTGGCATGGCATACGATGGCAGAAACCAGGGCGATGACGGCGACATCGATCGCATACTGAAAACCATCTGAGACAAGGCCGGAGAAATCCGGCTTTTTTTATGGGTCCTTTCCGGCATATGGACCCGTTACGGGGCGGCGACCTCGCGCGTTTTCGCTATTTATGAAAATTTTCCGGGATCCATGTCCGGTTTCTCTGCAAGTTAACTATATGAAAAATATAAAAATAGGCTTTCCATGAACCGGACATGCGCAAAAAATAGACATGTAAACCGGACATGACCGGTTTTGTCGTGATTGTGAGGTGAGGAGTGGCTACGCAGACTGAAGTTGCCAGGCTGATTTCATCGGAGAGCGACGAGTACTCAAGTGAAGAAACAGAACATCGATTCAATGAAGGTTTACAGATTTACGGCTACTCACCGGAAGATGTGAGCAAAGCACGAAATAAAATGGCTGGTTTTCTGGCTGGGTGGCGTCATGCCGAAGCGTTCGCCGCGCCAGCATGGAACAATCAGTAGTCACAGAACAGCAAAGTTCAAAATCACTTTCTGTTACGCCATCAAATACGCAATACAACAACCACGTATTTTTGTAAAACTATTTGATTCAATTAGCATTTTTTTATTTGTAGCATCAAAAAACACTATCAGGTTGTTGTATTGCTCTCTATTTTTACTTAGTTATCAAATGGATATGACAAACAATTAAACAACAACCACCCCCTAAAAAATCTCATAAATAGCGAAAAACCGCGAGGTCGCCGCCCCGTAACGGGCCATAATTCCAGGAAGGACCCGACGACACCAGACTATCAGAGCGATGGGGGCACAATGACAGAAGCCGAAATACTGGGATTAATCCGCCGTGCTGGTGGAATCAGCCAGCAGGCTGACGAACAGGCCGCGCAGCCGGACAGCGTGACCGCCGAAAATTATGCGCGTGTGGTTGCTGAGGTGATGCGCCGTGATGGTATCCAGCTTAACGATGTGGATATGCGCAACATACGGATCCGCGTTCTTGAAATGCTGGCCTACCGTCGCCGCGTGCAGATGTATCGGGAGAAAGAAAAAATTACGTACCACTGGAAGAAGCCGGAGCGCTTGCGGCGGTAACTGGTTGAAATTGTCGGAAACCTCAATTTGAGGAGGCCGGACATCGTGACGGTGAGTGACAACCAGTGACACACCGTGACAAAAAGGCGGTTTAACCGACTATTAAAAATCGACGGGATTTTGTGCTTTCCGGACGACGTGGCCAACGTCATTTTTTAGCGAAAAGTTCTGAGTAAGGTCACTGTCTGAATGGTGATAATGACCACGCAGCTCATCATTACGGTGATCAAGGGTATGTAAAGCCCACCAGCCTGATTAAAGGTTAACCGGAAAAAATCCGGTATAGGGGGGGAGCGGTTAGTCACGAACAACGAACAAGCCGGACACCGCGCCCACTCTCACGCAGAGAAAAAATTACCGTTTTGTAGTAGTTAACATGTTAACTGCCTGATGAAGCGTTATTGTTGATTTTGTCTTTATGATTCATCTGGTTGCGTGCAAAAAATGTTAACAGGGCAGCGGTTAACATATAACCTGTCAAAAATTCCGGTAGGGTTCCCGATATGGGGATCCACATATCGGGATTATCCGTGATCATCCACCAGCTTCATAGCAGATAGTTAAGGTTTCATGACGGTTATGATGTTTCGTAACTCGTTGTTTTTATACCTGCTTATACTCCGCGACGGTATCCTATAGGTATCCTAGAAAAACGAAGGGATTACGCTGATAACGTAACCCCTTGATAAATATGGTGGCCCCTGCTGGACTTGAACCAGCGACCAAGCGATTATGAGTCGCCTGCTCTAACCACTGAGCTAAGGGGCCATGGTAGCGGATTATAAAGTAACTCCGTGTCGCAATCCAGCCATTACCGCGCGCCTGCTGTTTTTATAAACAATGTATTTTCAATCCGTTATACTTTTCCTGGTGATGTTAGAAAGGAGTAAATATGGTTGAGGATATTTTGGCTCCAGGGTTACGGGTCGTGTTTTGCGGTATCAACCCTGGTCTTTCATCCGCCGGAACGGGTTTTCCCTTTGCTCATCCGGCAAACCGCTTCTGGAAGGTGATATATCAGGCCGGGTTTACCGACCGTCAGTTGAAGCCGCAGGAGGCACAGCATCTGCTGGATTATCGTTGTGGCGTCACCAAACTGGTAGACCGTCCAACGGTGCAAGCCAATGAAGTGTCAAAGCAGGAACTGCACGCAGGCGGGCGTAAGCTAATTGAAAAAATAGAAGATTATCAGCCGCAGGCGTTGGCGATTCTGGGCAAACAAGCATATGAACAGGGATTCAGCCAGCGCGGTGCACAGTGGGGGAAACAAACTCTCACCATTGGTTCGACGCAGATTTGGGTGCTGCCAAATCCCAGCGGTTTAAGTCGCGTTTCACTGGAGAAACTGGTTGAAGCGTATCGCGAGCTGGACCAGGCGCTGGTGGTGCGTGGGCGATAAAAACGCCACCGAAAAGGTGGCGTTTGTGCGGAGGGACTAGTGCCGGGTGCGGCGTAACACCTGATCCGGCCTACCGATTAATCGTCCAGGAAGCTACGCAGCACTTCAGAACGGCTCGGGTGACGCAGTTTGCGCAGCGCCTTCGCTTCGATCTGACGGATACGTTCGCGGGTAACGTCG
>PPYF01171971.1_pt1 | contig 21137 bp, 14 predicted proteins | sample 1559871 | NCBI WGS metagenome assembly PPYF01 (sample SAMN08240021, study PRJNA423297) | Human gut metagenome, whole genome shotgun sequencing project.
AGAAAGAGGCGCAGGCCGAAAACTTTCGCAAGATGATTATGGCGATGGTGCAGGATATCCGCGTCATTCTCATCAAACTCGCCGACCGTACCCACAACATGCGCACGCTGGGCTCATTACGCCCGGACAAACGTCGCCGCATCGCCCGTGAAACCCTCGAGATCTATAGCCCGCTGGCGCACCGTTTAGGTATTCATCACATTAAAACCGAGCTTGAAGAGCTGGGTTTTGAGGCGCTGTACCCGAACCGCTATCGCGTGATTAAAGAGGTGGTTAAAGCCGCTCGCGGCAACCGAAAAGAGATGATCCAAAAAATCCTCTCTGAAATCGAAGGGCGACTGCAGGAAGCGGGAATTCCATGCCGTGTGAGTGGTCGTGAAAAGCACCTCTATTCCATCTATTGCAAGATGGTGCTTAAAGAGCAACGTTTCCATTCGATCATGGATATCTATGCGTTCCGCGTAATCGTCCATGACGCCGACACCTGCTATCGCGTGCTCGGCCAGATGCACAGCCTCTATAAACCGCGTCCTGGACGGGTAAAAGACTACATCGCCATTCCAAAAGCGAACGGCTATCAGTCTTTGCACACGTCGATGATCGGTCCGCACGGCGTTCCGGTTGAAGTCCAGATCCGTACAGAGGATATGGACCAGATGGCCGAAATGGGGGTCGCGGCGCACTGGGCTTATAAAGAGCACGGCGAAACCAGTACTACCGCGCAGATTCGTGCCCAGCGCTGGATGCAAAGCCTGCTGGAACTGCAACAAAGCGCAGGTAGCTCGTTTGAATTTATCGAGAGCGTGAAATCCGATCTGTTCCCGGATGAGATTTACGTTTTCACACCGGAAGGGCGCATTGTCGAACTGCCTGCCGGTGCCACTCCTGTCGACTTTGCTTATGCGGTGCATACCGATATCGGTCATGCCTGCGTCGGCGCACGCGTCGACAGACAGCCCTATCCGCTGTCACAGCCGCTGACCAGCGGTCAGACGGTCGAAATCATTACCGCGCCGGGGGCTCGTCCGAACGCGGCATGGCTTAACTTCGTCGTCAGTTCAAAAGCCCGCGCCAAGATCCGCCAGTTGCTGAAGAACCTTAAGCGCGATGATTCTGTCAGTCTGGGACGTCGCCTGCTCAACCATGCGTTAGGTGGCAGTCGTAAGCTGGCTGAAATCCCGCAAGAGAGTATCCAGCGTGAACTTGAGCGGATGAAGCTTGCGACGCTTGACGATCTGCTGGCAGAAATCGGCCTCGGCAATGCCATGAGCGTGGTGGTAGCGAAAAACCTGCAGCAGGGCGATGCCTCCGCAATCCAACCTGCTATGCCCGGCCACGGTCATTTGCCTATTAAAGGCGCAGATGGCGTGCTGATTACCTTTGCCAAGTGCTGTCGTCCGATTCCGGGCGATCCGATCATTGCCCACGTCAGTCCGGGTAAAGGCCTGGTCATTCACCATGAATCCTGCCGTAACATCCGTGGTTACCAGAAAGAGCCAGAAAAATTTATGGCGGTGGAATGGGACAAAGAGACGGAGCAGGAATTCATCACCGAGATCAAAGTGGATATGTTTAACCACCAGGGTGCGCTGGCAAATCTGACGGCGGCGATCAACACCACCACCTCTAATATTCAGAGCCTGAATACTGAAGAGAAGGATGGTCGCGTCTACAGCGCCTTTATTCGCCTTACTGCGCGCGACCGTGTTCACCTGGCGAATATCATGCGCAAAATTCGCGTGATGCCTGACGTGATAAAAGTCACCCGTAACCGAAACTAGTTTTATGAACCTACAGCGCTATGCACGTATTTGTGAGATGCTCGCCAGGCGCCAGCCGGACCTGACCGTTTGCATGGAGCAGGTCCACAAACCTCATAACGTTTCTGCGATTATTCGTACTGCAGATGCCGTCGGCGTCCACGAAGTCCACGCCGTCTGGCCAGGCAGTCGTATGCGCACCATGGCCTCAGCAGCGGCAGGCAGCAACAGTTGGGTGCAGGTGAAAACCCACCGCACAATTGGCGATGCCGTCACGCATTTAAAAGGCCGGGGCATGCAGGTTCTGGCAACTCATCTCTCTGATAATGCCGTCGATTTCCGCGAAATCGATTACACACGTCCGACCTGTATCCTGATGGGGCAGGAGAAAACGGGTATTACCCAGGAAGCGCTGGACCTGGCGGATCAGGATATCATCATCCCGATGATCGGCATGGTTCAATCGCTTAACGTTTCCGTTGCCTCAGCGCTGATTCTGTATGAAGCGCAGCGCCAGCGGCAGAATGCCGGGATGTATCTGCGCGAAAACAGCATGTTGCCGGAAGGCGAACAGCAGCGCCTGTTGTTTGAAGGCGGCTATCCGGTACTGGCGAAAGTCGCCAAACGCAAAGGGCTGCCCTATCCGCATATCAATCAGCAAGGTGCGATTGAAGCCGATGATGCCTGGTGGTCCACCATGCAGGCGGCGAAGTAAATCATGAGTGGGCGCCTGTTAGATGCTGTCCCGCTCAGTTCACTAACGGGCGTTGGCGCAGCGCAGAGCAGCAAACTGGCAAAAATTGGTCTGCACACCGTGCAGGATCTGCTGTTACACCTCCCTCTGCGTTATGAAGACCGCACCCAACTCTATCCCATTGGCGAACTGCTGCCCGGCGTATACGCCACTGTCGAAGGGGAAGTGCTGAACTGTAACATCACTTTCGGGGGGCGCCGGATGATGACCTGTCAGATCAGCGACGGTACCGGCATCCTGACAATGCGCTTTTTCAACTTCAACGCGGCGATGAAAAACAGCCTCGCCACCGGACGACGCGTACTGGCTTATGGCGAAGCGAAGCGCGGGAAGTACGGTGCAGAGATGATCCACCCGGAATACCGTGTCCAGGGCGATCTCAGTACACCAGCATTGCAGGAAACCCTCACCCCGGTTTATCCCACTACCGAAGGGGTGAAACAGGCAACACTGCGCAAGCTCACCGATCAGGCGCTGGATCTGCTGGATACCTGCGCCATTGCCGAACTCTTACCGCCGGAATTGCTGCAGGGCATGCTCAGTCTGCCTGAAGCGCTTCGCACGCTGCATCGCCCACCGCCGACGCTCCAGTTAAGCGATCTCGAAACCGGGCAGCACCCGGCGCAACGTCGTCTGATTCTGGAAGAGTTGCTGGCGCATAACCTGAGTATGCTGGCGCTCCGTGCAGGCGCACAGCGTTTTCATGCTCAACCACTGAGCGCCAACGACACGCTGAAAAATCAACTGTTAGCCTCACTGCCCTTTAAGCCGACTGGCGCGCAAGCCCGCGTGGTAGCGGAAATCGAGCACGATATGGCGCTCGATATCCCCATGATGCGTCTGGTGCAGGGTGATGTCGGCTCCGGTAAAACGCTGGTCGCCGCACTCGCCGCTCTGCGAGCGATTGCGCATGGAAAACAGGTCGCGCTGATGGCCCCGACCGAGTTACTGGCGGAGCAGCATGCCAACAACTTCCGTAACTGGTTTGCTCCACTGGGTGTCGAAGTCGGCTGGCTGGCGGGCAAGCAGAAAGGCAAAGCGCGTCTGGCGCAACAAGATGCGATTGCCAGCGGACAGGTACAAATGGTGGTAGGAACGCACGCGATCTTTCAGGAACAGGTGCAGTTCAACGGTCTTGCGCTGGTCATCATCGACGAGCAGCATCGTTTTGGCGTGCATCAGCGCCTCGCACTGTGGGAAAAAGGCCAGCAACAGGGTTTCCATCCGCATCAGTTGATCATGACCGCTACGCCTATTCCTCGGACGCTGGCGATGACCGCCTACGCAGATCTCGATACCTCCGTCATTGACGAACTGCCCCCCGGACGCACTCCCGTCACAACGGTTGCCATTCCGGATACGCGTCGCAGCGATATTATTGACCGCGTGCGCAACGCCTGTACGCAGGAAGGTCGCCAGGCCTACTGGGTCTGTACGCTGATTGAAGAATCTGATTTGTTAGAAGCGCAGGCCGCTGAAGCCACATGGGAAGAGTTAAAACTCGCGTTACCAGAACTAAACGTCGGGCTGGTCCACGGGCGCATGAAGCCTGCCGAAAAACAGGCGGTGATGGCGGCGTTTAAACAGGGCGAACTGCACCTGCTTGTCGCCACCACGGTGATTGAAGTCGGTGTGGATGTCCCCAATGCCAGTCTGATGATCATCGAAAACCCGGAACGTCTCGGTTTAGCACAGTTACACCAGCTACGTGGACGCGTCGGCCGTGGCGCGGTGGCCTCACACTGCGTACTACTCTACAAGTCGCCGTTATCGAAAACGGCCCAGAAACGCCTGCAGGTGTTACGCGACAGCAGCGATGGCTTTGTGATTGCGCAAAAAGATCTCGAAATTCGCGGACCCGGTGAATTGCTGGGTACGCGGCAGACGGGGAATGCCGAATTCAAAGTGGCGGATTTACTGCGAGATCAGGCCATTATTCCGGAAGTTCAGCGTATTGCTCGTCATATTCATGAACGTTACCCACAAGAGGCAAAAGCGTTAATCGAACGCTGGATGCCTGAAACAGAACGCTATTCTAACGCCTGATCCTGATGGCGATGCAAAAGCGCGGTGGTTCATCACCACCGCACCTTCTCGTTATTGCGCAAAAATAGGCAACAGTAAATACAGCTTAATCACCAGCGCGTTGACGATATCAATGAAAAACGCGCCGACCATCGGCACCACCAGAAACGCCATATGGGATGGACCAAAACGTTCGGTAATCGCCTGCATATTGGCAATCGCGGTTGGCGTCGCCCCCAGACCAAAGCCGCAGTGTCCCGCCGCCAGCACAGCTGCATCGTAGTTTTTGCCCATCATTCGCCAGGTGACAAATATCGCGTACAGCGCCATAAAGATGGACTGCACCACCAGGATTGCCAGCATCGGCAGCGCCAGTGAAGCCAGTTCCCACAGCTTCAGGCTCATCAGCGCCATGGCCAGAAACAGCGACAGGCTGACGTTCCCGAGAACAGAGACTGCACGTTCAAAAACGCGATAAAAACCTACCAGCGCCAGACCGTTACTGACAATCACGCCGACAAACAACACGCAGACAAACGTGGGCAGCTCAAACACTGTCCCCGCCAGCAATTGCGCAACGATCTTACCCACGGTGAGACAGATGGCGATAAGCGCAATGGTTTCAATCAGTACCAGCGAGGTGATCATGCGCCCGACGTCCGGCTTTTCAAAGGCGGTAGGCACTTCCAGATCGTCCGGAATACCGTCCGGCGTGGTGGAGTGTTTGACCAGATAACGTGCCACAGGCCCGCCGATCAGCCCACCAAGAACCAGACCAAAGGTGGCGCACGCCATCGCCACTTCCGTCGCGTTAGCAAAGCCGTAGCGTTCGATAAACAGCTTGCTCCAGGCGGCACCAGTACCGTGGCCGCCAGACAACGTGATCGAACCAGCAATCAACCCCATCAGTGGATCAAGTCCCAGCAGGCTGGCCATCCCAATGCCGATGGCATTTTGCATCAGCAGCAACCCCACGACGACGATCAGGAAAATTCCCACCACGCGACCGCCCGCCCGTAAGCTGGCGATGTTGGCGTTTAAACCGATGGTGGCGAAAAACGCCAGCATCAGCGGATCGCGCAACGTCATATCGAAATTCACTTCCCAGCCCATGCTCTTTTTCAGTACTAACAGGGCCAATGCGACCAGCAACCCACCAGCAACGGGTTCAGGAATCGTATATTTCTTGAGGAAGGAGACTGACTGAACCAGTTTACGCCCCAGTAGCAACGTCAGCGTTGCGGCAACGAGGGTTGATAAGGTATCGAGTTGAAACATACAAAGCTCCTTGAGTACGTCTGAATCAGTTACGCACTGATGTCTTATTCCTGCGGATATTTTTAGCTTTTAGTAGTAATTCGGCATGGATTTTAAGCAGAAAAGAGGGAAAAGTTATATAAAAATGTGATTTCATCTATTTTAAATATTAAGAATACCTACTCGCAAACGTTTGCTTTTACCATCTGGTCAGATAAAATGCCCGCTTTGTCATCACGGGATTATCATTGATGTCTGTTAACACCCTCGAGTCGGAAAATGCGCAACCGGTTGCGCAGACTCAAAACAGCGAACTGATTTATCGTCTTGAAGATCGCCCGCCGCTTCCGCAAACCCTGTTTGCCGCCTGTCAGCATCTATTGGCGATGTTCGTTGCGGTCATTACGCCGGCGCTGCTCATCTGTCAGGCGCTGGGGTTACCGGCTCAGGATACGCAACACATTATCAGTATGTCGCTGTTCGCCTCTGGCGTGGCCTCCATTATTCAGATTAAAGCCTGGGGTCCGGTGGGTTCAGGGTTGTTATCGATTCAGGGCACCAGTTTTAACTTCGTGGCACCGCTGATTATGGGCGGTACCGCACTGAAAACCGGCGGTGCAGACGTCCCCACTATGATGGCGGCGCTGTTTGGCACCCTGATGCTGGCCAGTTGCACGGAGATGGTGCTCTCCCGGATTCTGCATCTCGCGCGTCGTATCATCACCCCGCTGGTCTCGGGCGTAGTGGTGATGATTATCGGTCTGTCGCTGATTCAGGTGGGGCTGACGTCCATCGGTGGTGGTTATGCCGCGATGAGCGACAACACGTTTGGAGCGCCCAAGAATCTGATGCTGGCAGGCGTTGTGCTGCTGCTGATTATTCTGCTCAACCGCCAGCGTAACCCGTACCTGCGCGTGGCTTCACTGGTTATCGCTATGGCGGCGGGCTATGCGCTGGCATGGTTTATGGGCATGCTGCCGGAAAACAACGCGCCAGCCTCCCAGGATCTGATCATGGTGCCGACGCCGTTGTACTACGGGCTGGGCATTGACTGGAATCTGCTGCTGCCGTTGATGCTGGTGTTTATGATTACCTCGCTGGAAACCATCGGCGATATCACCGCAACGTCCGACGTTTCCGAACAGCCCGTCTCTGGCCCGCTGTACATGAAGCGTCTGAAGGGCGGTGTGCTGGCAAACGGCCTGAACTCCTTCGTCTCTGCGGTCTTTAACACTTTCCCAAACTCCTGTTTCGGACAGAACAACGGGGTCATTCAGTTAACCGGCGTGGCCAGCCGCTACGTTGGCTTTGTGGTTGCGCTGATGCTGATCGTGCTCGGTTTGTTCCCGGCGGTGAGCGGCTTTGTGCAGCATATCCCTGAGCCTGTACTCGGCGGGGCGACGCTGGTTATGTTCGGGACTATCGCGGCGTCTGGGGTGCGGATTGTTTCCCGCGAACCCCTGAACCGCCGCGCGATCCTGATTATTGCGCTGTCACTGGCTGTTGGTCTTGGCGTCTCTCAGCAGCCGCTGATCCTCCAGTTCGCGCCTGACTGGGTGAAAAACCTGCTCTCTTCCGGTATTGCTGCGGGTGGTATCACCGCTATCGTACTGAACCTGATTTTCCCGCCTGAAAAGCAGTAAAGGCTATGCGACGGTGATTCAAATTCACCGTCGCTATCATACTCTTTCACGATTCCTGCCTTGAGGATTGCGCGTAAATCGTGCATAACTCAACTATGTGCCCTTCGCAGGATGGAAGACCATGAAATTTATTGGAAAGCTGATTCTCTATGTGCTGATCGCCCTTCTGGTGGTGATTCTCGGCCTCTATTTCCTGCTGCAAACGCGCTGGGGCGCAGAACACATCAGTGCCTGGATATCTGAGCACAGCGACTATCAGTTATCCTTTGAGGCGATGGACCATCGTTTTTCTTCTCCTTCACATATCCTGCTGAAAAACGTCACCTTTGGGCGTGACGGTCAACCAGCCACGCTCGTGGCAAAAGCGGTCGATATTGGGCTGAGTACTCGCCAACTGACACATCCACGGCATGTCGATACGATCCTGCTGCAAAACGGTACCCTTAATATTTCGCCTCAGACGGCACCGCTCCCCTTTCAGTCTGACCGCCTGCAGTTGCAGGATATGGCGCTTAATAGCCCGGGCAGCGAGTGGGATCTGAGCGCTCAGCGGGTTAATGGTGGCATCATTCCCTGGCTGCCCGAAGCCGGTAAAGTGCTCGGCAGCAAAGCGCAGATTCAGCTCAGCGCGGGTTCTCTGACATTAAATGACGTTCCTGCTGCCAACGTCCTGATTGAAGGCAGTATCGATAACGAACAGGTGACATTAAGCACCATCGGCGCAGATATCGCACGCGGTGCGTTAACCGGTGTGGCAAAACGCCATGCTGATGGCAGTTGGATGGTGGAGAATCTGCGGCTGAACGACATCCGACTGCAAAGCGATAAATCGCTGGCCGACTTTTTCGCGCCGCTGAACGGCATTCCATCGCTACAGATTAATCGCCTTGAGGTCACTGACGCGCGTCTACAGGGACCAGACTGGGCAGTCACTGACCTTGACCTTAGTTTGCGCAATCTGACCTTCAGCAAGGACGACTGGCAGACGCAGGAAGGCAAATTGTCGATGAATGCCAGCGAGTTCATTTTTGGCTCGTTACATCTGTTCGACCCTATTCTGAATGCCGAGTTTTCGCCGCAAGGTATCGCGCTGCGCCAGTTCACTACCCGCTGGGAAGGCGGAATGGTCAGGACTTCCGGCAACTGGCTGCGGGAAGGTAAAGCCCTTATCCTCGATGACGCAGCCATCGCGGGCATCGAGTACACCCTGCCGGAAAACTGGAAACAGCGCTGGATGCAACCGCTGCCGACATGGCTGAACAGCCTGACGCTGAAGAAATTTACTGCCAGCCGCAACCTGGTGATTGATATCGACCCGACATTCCCGTGGCAGTTGACCGCGCTGGATGGTTATGGCGCGAATCTGGGGCTGGTCCAGAACCAGAAATGGGGCGTCTGGAGCGGAAACGCGACCCTGAATGCCGCCGCCGCCACCTTCAACCGCGTTGACGTGCGCCGCCCCTCCTTGTCTTTAGCCGCCAATGCCAGCACGGTAAATATCAGCGAACTGAGCGCTTTTACGGAAAGAGGGATTCTGGAAGCGACCGCCAGCGTGTCACAGTTACCGCCGCGCCAGACACAGATCAGCCTGAATGGCCGCGGTGTCCCGGTGAACGTTCTACAGCAATGGGGCTGGCCGGCACTGCCGATCGCCGGTGACGGTAATATTCAGCTGACAGCCAGCGGAACGGTGCAGGCAGACGCGCCGCTCAAGCCCACAGTGAATGGGCAATTGCACGCCGTGAATGCGAATAAACAGCAGGTCACGCAAACCATGCAGGCCGGAGTCGTCTCCGCGGGTGAAGTGACGTCGACCGAACCGGCCCCCGTTTCCCCCGCGCCCGTTACGCCATAATCTCTCCTTAGCGCTCCCGGATATTCATTATCCGGGAGCGTTCTGTCTCTGAGGGGGCGGTTTGGATATTAAAAATTATTGCATATCAAGATTGTTTTTTACCCTCTCATATCTTGATGGGGCAGTTCAGTGTTCATACCAAACTCTTTTAAGAAGCTCCTTTCTGCTTCAGGGCTTCACTATATTTAACGTATAATCTTTACTGAAATAGCTAGCTGGAGCGATCATGCTTCCATATATTCCACCGCTAATATTTATTTTTATAGCGCCCGTTTTTGTGGGTACGCCATAGACTTCAATACAGTTATGATCCTTAGTATCCCTTGTATCAGCTGTAATCACTGAGTCAGGTAATCGACAATTACGTAAAAAAATCCCTGTATCATCAGGTTCTATAACACCTGCTTTTCTTTGTACTCCACCAAAAACACGTCCGCCCAAGATTTTAATTTTATAAAGATATGGTTTGCCTACTTCGGCTTCTGGTAATATTTTTTTATTCGGCATATATTCAGCCTTTGGACTTAATATACTGCACCCTGAAAGAGACACCAGGCATATGATTATGAAAAAACGAAAATATAACATGATTATTTCAATGGTTTAAAAACCACCCCTCCAAAGAACCGACGAATAAAGAATGATAGATCTTTCTGTGATTTTATTTGCTCTGACACTTCACCCCATGAGAATAGACTTAAATTAACAAAGCCGTCATTCCCCTGAGTCACAGGGCCATTCCAGACAATCCAGTGAGTCGGATATGTGGTATGCTCGGCAGAACTGTCTCTTAACAAACTATCATTAATAAGCGTGACTACTTTATATCCCTGTGCAACATATTTATTTAACGCATTGATTCCCTGGACTCCTACCTGAGAAACGCCGACATTACTAAATACTTTTTCATAGCCTGCTTTTTCAAACCAGTCTGTTAGTGTATGCCACAAGGTAACACCGGCGACAGGGGAATCAAGGGTATCAAAACTAAATATCGCATTTTCTGAATCCCTTAGGCCTGCAAGCGTCATCCAGTCAAGTCCTGAGATATTGTCATAAAACTGACCCGCAGGATGGCGGCATCCCTCACCAGGTTCTATCTTAAGGTCACCGATTCTGGTTTTACCATATCGCCAAAGTTCACGAGCAGCCTGTGCATAAACATCAGGGCGATCTTTTTGCAGACAGTAAAAAAAAGTAGCAGGACCACACAGACTAGCCCCTAATTGAGAAGGATAAGAGAGATTGCAGAATCTATCCTGAATATCTGCTTCAATTTTGTTTTTTTCAAACGGATCCAGAGGAGTTCCGATAGGATATTCTCTAGCAATAAATGGGCGTTCTGGGATAGTGATTTTAATTTGCTTTATTTCACCCCCTTGACCTTCAGGCTTCATGGTTCCTTTTGATTCAAAATAACAAGGGTTCTCCCGCTTGACTGAAGACAAGGCTTTGCCTGACGCGAATTCTTCCAATGTATACATCTTAGTGAACGGAACAGGCGTTACACAGTGCGTATGTAACATCGTTTTTCGATAAACCTTCATTTCCATAATATAAATAGTCGAGAGTGATTCATTTATATTTCTGGTCATATGCTTCTGTGTTTCATAATTACCGAGAAACTGCTGTTTTTGCACATCCACAAGAAGGTGTTTATTCCTTTCAGTGTCCATGCGGTAAATTTGCAGGTCATACAGAAGTGAATCAGCCGGGACATTAGAATTAATACGGGTACTGAGTTGGTAAATTGCCATAATTAATCCATTAATAAATATGACGGGCATTGTGAAAAGTCAATGTATTCCGCATTGGGCAGGTGTATTGTGTGGCAGAGCAGAAAACGTAATGGTCTGGGTAATGGCACAATACTCTCACCCGTGGCAACATAAGTTAGCCCTTCTTCGGTCCAGTTCTGAGCCATCAGTTCAAAGTAGCCATCACAAATACTGCATGATAGCTTGTCGCCGATCCTGGCTATTGCTTTATTTACCTCAAACCGGGACGCGGTGACAGAAATGATTTCTCCTTAACTCGTTTTATCACCCAAACAAATGAGTGCCGCTGCCATCATTAATCCCTCAATATATAAGCAGTTATGTCTACCGATATTATACAACAATCACGACTTAACCAAAATCAATCGATTCTGAACGAGCTGTTCTAGCAGCTCTTTTACCCGGTCGGTGAACAGATCTTCCGTCGATTCCCTAAATCAACTCGGAGGGAAAGTGTATCAATGCCCTATGCCTCAGTTGCGATATTCCTGAGCAGTGTGAACCTGGAAGAGATGAAAATTCACTGGAGTGAAGTAGTAGACCTGGCGTCCTCGGCAAAGCAGGGAACCGTAATGGCATCCCTGATACTAAAAAAAGCTTGTCGGCAATCCCAAACAAACTGGACTTGCAAAAGTTGGCCGCATTGAGCGAATCCTGTTTATGCTCGACTGGTTCCGTACTCCTCTACCACGTTGGCAGGTACTGGCGGGTTGGGATAAAGGTGAAACCTGTAATGCATAAAAGACTGAATAACAAAGAAAAACTGCTGTCACATTTGTCGCCATTAGGCTAGTAGCATATTAATCTGACAGCTGATTATACTGAAAAAACAAACATATAACTGCTTACGGTAAGTTTCGTTCTCCAAGCTGCCCCTATGAAAGCGAAACAGGTATTCATTTATCGGCTATTTGTGCCTATTTTCCGCAACAGGTTTTCATCCCCACCGGGAGTTGTTATAACAATTACGTTGGAAGTCTTATTTAATAATTACAAACACCCTACATAAAATAAAGGAATAGCCATGTCTGTAATACGTCAACGTATTCTGGCGGATATGCAAAGATTCTCCAGAGCAATGATCGGGGCGGTCTTGTTCTTACCTGTTATTGGCTTAATCCTGGCATTAAGTTCAATATTAACTAACCCGACACTTATTTCCGAAACCAGCTTTTTACATCAAATAGGTCAACTCCTCGGTGATACCTTCTGGCCATTATTTGGCAACCTGGGACTGCTTTTCTGTGTCGGCATCAGCTATGGTCTGGCGAAAGATAAAAAAACCGAAGTCGCGCTGGTTGCCGTCATGTGCTTTATTATGTTTTTGGGCGCCAATCACTCCTGGCTGGAATATACTCACGGCATCGCTGAAAAGGTCAATGGCGAATATTATGGCACCGGACAAACGCAAATTTTAGGTTTTGTCGTTGTTGATATGGGGATCTTTTTAGGGATTATTCTCGGCTGCACCATTGCCTGGGTCCATAATAAAGTCTCTGAAATAGAGTTGCCGGGCGCACTCTCGATGTACGGCGGCGCAAAACTGACCTTAATCGCCATGACACCGGTGATCCTTTTTTACGCCATTGCCTTTACCTGGTTCTGGCCCTTCATCACGCACGGCATCGCGGCATTAACCAGTTTCATGAAAAACGCCGGGGTGGCAGGCGTCTTCGTGTACGGCTTCTTTGAAAAATTCCTGATCCCAACAGGACTGCACCACTTTGTCTGGTCTCCCTTCCAGTTGACCCAGATTGGCGGCACTCTGAACGTTGACGGACAGGTGGTCTCCGGGACGCAAGCCATCTTCCTGGCCTACATGCGCCATCCGGATCTCACCCCGGTAATGAACGAAGCACTGCGCTTTTCCCAGCAGGGCATGACGACAATCTTTGGTCTCTCCGGTGCAGCGCTGGCGTTTTACCACACCGCCACGCCGGAGAAGAAAATGATGGCGAAGGCGATTCTGTTGCCCGCTATTATTACCTCTATTCTCACCGGAATTACCGAACCGATTGAATTTACATTCTTATTTATTTCGCCGCTGTTATGGCTGATTCACGCCACGCTGACCGCCGCCTCTCAGGCAATTTGCGATCTGCTGACGGTTCGTCCGTGGGGCGCGTCCGGACTCATTGAGTTTCTGATATATAACCTGCCGTTGCCGGCAGCCCTCACCCGCTGGCCGCTATACGTTATAATCGGTATCGGGCAATTCGCCGCGTACTACGTCATTTTCCGTACGCTGGTCATCAGGCTGAACCTGAAAACACCAGGGCGCGAAGATGACGGCGAAGTGAAACTCTACAGTAAAGAAGATTACCGCAATAAAAAGGCCAAAGCAGGTCAGGCCGTCACCGATGAGATCATTAAAGGCTTAGGCGGCAAAGAGAACATTATTTCTGTTGATAACTGTTTTACCCGATTACGCGTCGCGCTCCATCATCCTGACAAAATTGATGAAGCCTTATTAAAAAGTACCGGCGCCAATGGCGTAGTGCGTAATCAAAATGAAGTTCAGGTTATTTACGGTGTGAGGGTTGGACAGGTTCGAGCCCGGGTAGATAACTGGCTGGCAAATAATTAATCAGGAGTTGTTATGAAATTAACCGTATTAGGCGGGGGCGGCGTTCGTTCCGCGTTCCTGGCGAAATCTCTGGCCTATAATGCGCATCGTATTGGTTTACAGGAAGTGGTGTTCCTCGATAACGCAGAAGAGAACCTGAAAATTTTCGGCGAAATCGCCCGTTATGTTTTTGCCACGATTCGACCTGATATTCGTTTCAGCCTGACGACGGATCCGGTATCCGCGTTAAAGAACAGCAATTATGTCATCACTACGCTACGCGTCGGCGGCGATGAAAGCCGTGTGCGCGATGAACGTATCGCGCTCAACCATAACACATTAGGTCAGGAAACCACCGGGGCGGGTGGTTTTGCGATGGCGATGCGGTCGATTCCCGCCATTCTTAATTACTGCCGTCTGATTGAAGAACATGCCGCACCCGATGCCATTCTGTTCAACTTTACTAACCCTTCCGGACTGGTTACCGAGGCGATCATTAAATCCGGGTTCAAACGTCGGGTTTATGGCATTTGCGATGCCCCTTCAGAGTTGATTCGCGAACTGCCTGCCATCCTCAACTGCGACGAAGCGGATTTGAAAGTGGAGTGCTATGGTCTGAACCACTTCTCGTGGTTTACCCATTTCACCGTGAAAGGTGAGGACGTCACCGACAAACTGGTGAGCAACCCGGCACTGTACAGCAAAACGGCGATGCAGTACTTCTCACCGGTGCTGGTTCAGCTTTGCGACAAGCAATTACTGAATGAATATCTCTATTACTACTACTATCGCGAAGTGGCGCTGAAAGCGATTCAGGATGCACCGGAAACGCGCGGTGAAGCTATCGCGCGGATCAACAAGGAAATGCGCGAGGAACTGCAGAATGTGGATGCGCAGGCAAACCCGGAAGCCGCATTCGATATCTGGATGAAACACTATCTGCGCCGCGAAAATAGCTATATGCAGAGTGAGTCGCATCAGGAAAAATTCAACACCCGCACGCCGCTAACGCTGCAACAGTTTATTGAAGAACCGGATAGCGGCGGTTACGCAGGGGTGGCGCTGGATATTCTCGAAGCCGTGAACAGCGCCACCAGCAAACGCATCGTTGTCTCACTGCAAAACAATGGCACGCTGGATTTCTTACGCCCGGATGATGTCATTGAGATCAGCTGTGATCTGAGCAAAGAGGGGCTGAAACCGGTGACGCCGATCCACGTACCGGACGCGCAGAAAAACATGATCTCCTGCGTGAAAGAGTACGAGCGTCTGGCAGTGGAAGCCATCATGCGCAAAGATAAATTTCTGGCAATCCGCGCATTAATGGCGCATCCGCTGATTGGCTCCTGGTCGTTGGCCGAAAAGTTGGTTGGCGAGTATCTCGACGAAGCACAGTTTAGCGACTGGAAATGATCGTTCCCGGGGCGTCGAGTGGCGCCCCGCCCGGATTTTGCATAAACCAGAGCTTCAGCAAATGTTCGAATCCCAGGATGCAGTAACCAAAGAAAGGGTTGCTCCAGTAGATATCATCATCAAACTTTTGCGGATCGTGAATGATGACGGCGGTGTTTGCCGCCTGGGCCAGGGGGCTTTGATAGTCACCGGTAAAGCAGACAAGGTCGGTATTTTTACCTTCCAGCGCCTTGACCCAATTTAATGCCGAACTGCTGCGACCAGATTTAGACACCAGCCAGATAGAATCGAATTTTGCAGCCGTTTTTTGTTCCAGTATTTCGTAGTCCGGCCAAAGTGCCAGGCTGGCATTCACGCCAATCACCAGGAATTTATTATAAATATATTGCGCAATCAGTTGTGAGAAACCGCTGCCATGAATAAGAATACGGTCGTGCTGCAGACGATTTAATAGCAACGCGAGGTTTTCGGTTGGCTGGACATTCATAAAGTTAATATCATTGGTCACATCAAGTTTTGGCATTGTGATATTAAATTTAATGAAATACACCAGCTCCAGCCAGCCGCTAAATTTGAGCTTTTTCGCCAGACGGACCAGCGATGACGGATTGCTGTAACAGTGTTCCGCGACGGTGCGGATACCCTCACGAATGCATTGTTCTGGATTATTCTGAATAAAGCGCAGTACGGTAACTTCTGTCTTACTTAATTTTACATCACGAAATACATTTTCCAGTTCCATTTTCTGCTCCTGTGAGTGCAGAATAAATTTATCATTTTTTAAAGTAAACGGTCTGTGCAACAGGTCACTTCATCACAATTTCATATTAAAAAAAGAAATGAATAAAAATCTGACATTACTCGCCATGATATTTTTCTTATGGGGCAATATAACCGCCATTAACAGCGTGCTGATCATCTTTTTCTATCAGTATTTCCATCTGTCGTGGTCGCAGTCTATTTTCATTACCGTTATTTTTTACGTGGCCCCTTTTCTGACCTGTCTGCCCTGTTCAATGCTGATTGAACGCCAGGGGTACCGTAAGGTGTTGCTGCTGTCGTTAACGTTGTCGGTTGCGGGATGCCTGCTGTTCGCTCTGGCGTTGCAGCTGGATTCCTTCGCCCTGTCACTGTTGGCGATGTTTGTCGTGGCGACGGGCGTGGCGGCGATGCAGGTTGTCGCGAATCCCTATCTGACATTGCTCAGCGCACCGCACAAACGCATTGGCAATCTGTGTCTGGCCTCTGCGGTTAATTCGTTGGGAACCACGCTGGCGCCCATGCTAGTTGCGCTCCTCCTGGCGTTTTCCCCTATCGATATCCTGGCGCGTGAAGAACCTATCAGTGCGCTCTGGCTTTGCCTCGCCTGCTTTTCGCTGGTATTGATTACAGGGGTTTTCTGGATCCGCCTGCCGGATGTGGCGCGCCCGGGAAAAGCCGCGTCAGGAACGTATAACGCCTGGAAGAACAGAGAACTGTTATTCAGCGTGGCGGCGATTTTTATCTATGTCGGCGTCGAAGTGAGCCTTGCGACCAGTCTGGTAAAATATCTCATCACCATCGGCGGCTGGAGCACTACTGTTGCGATGTCGCTGGTCTCTTTTTACTGGGGAGGTGCGCTGGCGGGTCGTTTTCTTTATGGTTTTCTCGCCGACAAAACAGGCAATTACACGCCGTTTCTGATGGCGACGCTGGCCTGTGCAACGGCGGTGATGATGGCGATATGGCTGAACAATACCACTGGCGGTTATCTGCTTATCCTGACCGGTTTAGGAAACTCAATTCTCTATCCGATTATCTTCGGGCACACCATCAACAAAAATCCGGCGATCGCCAATATTTCTGCCGCAGCAATGGTGATGGCCGGGATTGGTGGTGCGGTTATACCCTTACTGCAGGCTGCTTGTATTGATGGACTCAACCTCCGGTTCAGCTTTCTATTACCGGTCGCGTTGTATCTGCTGCTGGCGCTGTGGGGGCGGCTGAACCTCCACCCCCTCGGTACATCAACTTAAAGCGAAATGACGATCTCATGACTTTGCGGCGTCACCATCACGCCCAGTTCGCTTCCCCTGTGTGAAGCGCCGCGAATACCGCTAATCTGCGCGATGTTACGCAGGCACAACGTCCAGTCGCGCGCATCCCCCTTGCCCGTCACGGTGAGGGTGTTGCCATTGCGCTTAGCAGTCAACGTAAAGATAACCGAACCGTCAGCAGCAGGGACGTCGCACACGGCTTCACGTCCCTCCTCGAGCGCGAACAACTGGAAGGCAGTGCCTTCGTTCCACGCGTAATCTGGTTTCTGATTATTACGGCCCAGCGCCAACAGGGTGTTGCCACGCACATACACTGGCAGACTCAGGAAGTCATGCTGCTGTTTGTACCAGCGGCTGCCCTGTACGACGTCATTGCGCCACAGATGCGTCCAGCGTCCTTCCGGCAAGTAAAACTGCACCTCCCCCGTTTCCGAGAATACCGGCGCCACCATCACTGAATCCCCTAGCATATACTGGCGATCGAGATAATCGCAGGCCGGATCGTCCGGGAACTCCAGCATCATGGCGCGCATCATTGGCGTGCCCCGCTCGTGTGCGCGAGCCACTTCACGGTACAGGTACGGCATCATGCGGCACTTCTGCTCGGTGAAGAAACGCACCACATCGCAGGATTCCTCATCATACGCCCAGGGCACACGATAGGATTTGCTGCCGTGCAGGCGACTGTGGCTGGAGAGCAGACCAAATGCACACCAGCGTTTATAAACGTGTGCCGGCGCGGTGTTTTCGAAGCCGCCGATATCGTGGCTCCAGAAGCCAAAACCGGACAAGCCGATGGACAGGCCGCCGCGCAGGCTTTCCGCCATTGACTCATAGTTGGCGTAGCAGTCGCCGCCCCAGTGTACCGGAAACTGCTGTGCGCCCACCGATGCGGATCGGGCGAACAGCACCGCCTCTTTTTCGCCAACGGTCTCTTTCAGCACGTTCCACACCAGTTCGTTGTAGATGTAGGCATAATGGTTGTGCATTTTCTGCGGATCGGAACCATCAAACCATTGCACATCGGTCGGGATACGCTCGCCGAAGTCGGTCTTGAAGCAGTCAACACCGATATCCACCAGACCTTTCAGTTTATTGGCATACCATTCACAGGCCTGCGGATTGGTGAAGTCATAAATCGCCAGCCCCGGTTGCCATTTATCCCATTGCCACAGGGAACCGTCCGGACGTTTCAGCAGGTAGCCTTTCTCTTTCAGCTCCTTGAAAATCGGCGATTTCTGTCCGATGTACGGGTTGATCCATACGCAGACCTTCAGCCCTTTCTCCTTCAACCGACGAATCATTCCTTCCGGGTCGGGGAACGTCACCGGATCCCATTCGAAGTCGCACCACTGAAAAGCCTTCATCCAGAAGCAGTCAAAGTGGAAGACGTGCAGCGGCAGATTGCGCTCAGCCATGCCGTCGATAAAGCGGTTTACCGTCGCTTCATCGTAGTTGGTGGTGAACGAAGTGGTCAGCCACAGGCCAAACGACCAGGCAGGCGGCAATGCCGGACGCCCCGTGAAGCGGGTATAGCGGTTCAACACTTCTTTCGGCGTCGGACCGTCGATCACGAAATATTCGAGATATTCGCCCTCGACGCTGAACTGCACTTTCGACACTTTCTCCGAACCGACTTCAAACGAGACGCACTGTGGATGGTTGACCAGCACGCCATAGCCACGGTTGGTCATATAAAACGGGATGTTCTTATAGGATTGTTCGGTGCTGGTGCCGCCATCGCGGTTCCAGGTTTCTACCGTCTGACCATTACGCACCAGCGCGGTAAAGCGCTCGCCCAGACCGTAAACCGTCTCGCCGACACCCAGATCCAGGCGCTCGAACATGTAGTTCCGCTGGGTGGTGGTGTCCTGCACATAGCCGTTGTTCTTCAACTGACTACCGGTAATGCGCACACCGTTACGCAGGAAATCCAGCGACCAGCACTCACCTTTAGTGACGCGCACGCTTAAGTTACCGCTTTTCAGCTCAGCAACCTCAGCGGTGTTTTGGATATCGACCTTCACGTCCTGTAAAACGTTGAGCGGGTAATGCGGACCGTTATCCAGCGCCCCCTGAAAGTGTTCCATACGCACGCCCACAATCCCTTCCTGCGGCGAAGAGAAACGCAATGTAAAGAGCGGAGTATCCAGTTGCCAGGTGCGTTCGCGGACATCACGCGGCGCGGCATAAACCACCAGTTCGTTACCGTGCTGTTCCACATCAAACACCTGGACTGGATGAAGTAAATTAAGGCCAGGCTGAATCAGCCAGTTTCCGTCGCTAATCTTCATACTCTGTTCCTTTAGTTCTGAAATTCGTTATGCGTAAATTCCTGCTGATTGCGACGCGCGCCCTGTGCCAGTTGGTCGAGGATGTTTCTCAGGTAAGGCGTTTTCAGGGTGTAGAAGCGTTTGGCAATCACGGCACTCAGCAGATAGCAGATGGCCGGGACGATTGTGAACAGGGCAATAATGATGTTGATGGTGGCGTTGTTCTGCGTTTTCGCCGCCGCGTCGTAGCCACCGCCTGCCAGCATCCAACCAATAAGCGCGCCACCGAGCGCCAGACCCAGTTTGAGTACGAACAGTGTGCCCGCAAAACTGATACCGGTCAGACGTTTACCGTTGCACCATTCGCCATAATCGACGGTATCGGACATCATCACCCACTGGATCGGCGTCACCAGCTGGTGCAACACGCCAATCACGAAGATAAAGACGAACATGGTGATGTCGGCCTGCATCGGGACAAAGAACATCGCGAGGCTAACCACGGCCAGGGCCGCGTTGGTCCACCAGAAGATGCTGACTTTGCATTTCCAGTCGGTGAGGGGTTTTGCCAGCGCGGAGCCAATCAGGTTACCGACACAGTAGGTGGTCAGGAAGGCGACGAATACTTCCGGCGTCCCCAGGATCCAGGTGACGTAATACATCATCGCGCCACCGCGTACGCAGACGGCGAGAATATTGAGGATGGTCAGCAGACCCACAATCCGCCACTGGTCGTTTTGCCAGATATCGCGGAGATCTTCGCGCATTGAGGTTGTGCTCGGTGGCGCTTCGATACGCTCTTTGGTGGTGAAGAAGCAAAACGCCAGCATCAGGAATGCCACGACCGACAGCACTGCAATCCCACCCTGAAATCCCAGCGCTTTGTTATCACCGCCAATGAGATTCACCAGCGGCATCATCAGCACGGTCGAGAGCATCCCGCCCGCCGTCGCCAGCACAAAGCGCCAGGATTGCAGAGAAATACGCTGCGTGGGGTCATTAGTGATCACCCCGCCCAGTGCGCAATACGGGATATTCACCACGGTATAAAGCAGCGTCAGCAGCGTATAGGTGATAGCAGCGTAAATCATCTTACCGTTCAGGCTGAGGTCCGGCGTGCTGTATGCCAGGACGCAAACAAGGCCAAACGGCAGCGCGCCAAACAGCACCCACGGACGGAATTTTCCCCAACGGGAACGCGTGCGATCCGCCAGCAGTCCCATGCACGGGTCTGAAATGGCGTCCAGCGCGCGCGCCAGTAAAAACATGGTGCCGACAAAACCGGCGGGAATACCGAAAATATCGGTATAAAAAAACATCATATACAGCATGACGTTATCAAAAATGATATGACTGGCAGCGTCGCCCATCCCGTAGCCAATCTTCTCCTTAACAGACAAAATATGAATAGTCATAACGCATCCTTTGGCGCTCTCATGCGCACTGGTACCGGTTACCGTTTTTGTAAACCATTCGCGCTAGCGACGGATATTCCGATATCTCGTTATTAAATTACGATTCTTGTTTTCTGTGATCGCGGTTGCGCCAGAAGATGTGAGAAAATGTAACTAGAGGAATTTATGAGGATTTATATGAAACCGATCATAGTAAGAAGAAAGGGAAGTTAAAAAAGTGAGTGAGGGGGTGTGGAAACGTCAGGAAGTAGCTATAATGCGCCCCGCCTCCATGTAGCAATGCAGGCGCGGAAGATCGTCGTCTCCGGTGAGGCGGCTGGACTTCAAATCCAGTTGGGGCCGCCAGCGGTCCCGGGCAGGTT
>PPYF01267791.1_pt1 | contig 21127 bp, 23 predicted proteins | sample 1559871 | NCBI WGS metagenome assembly PPYF01 (sample SAMN08240021, study PRJNA423297) | Human gut metagenome, whole genome shotgun sequencing project.
GACCCAGCCCACCACACCGGAGCCGCCCCCCTCTCAGGACATCGGGTGAGACAACCCCATTTCGTTATCCACACAAGGCCCTCCGTTTGGGGAAACCCAGGCGGAGGGCCTTGGTTTTATTCCGCGGGGGATACCCCCTGTTGTCTCTGCGAAAACATCTGTTTCTGTGTATTGTTGTACAATTCGACGGAAGGGGGAAAAATACGGCTGAATTTTTTTACACTTGTTGGGGAAAGTAACCGTTGCGCCCTCCTTCGACCTGTGCTACAATAGTTCCCATCGGAAAACAAATGCCCGCGCAACACGGACACGCAGGGCGAGTAGACTGGAGGAGAGGCCATGAACACGCCGGCAAAGTATTTCATCGTAGAGGCCGACGCCATGCCCGAGATTTTCCGCAAGGTGGCCGAGGCCAAACGCCTGCTGGAGACCGGGGAGGAAACTACCGTAAACAGTGCCACTCGGGTCGTAGGCATCAGCCGCAGCGCCTTTTATAAATATAAGGACTCTGTCCGCCCCTTCAACGACATGCTTCACGGGCGCATCGTCACGTTCCAGATCCTGTTGAAGGATGAGCCGGGCATTCTGTCCGGCGTGCTGAACGTGTTCGCCGGGACGGGCGTGAACATCCTCACCATCAACCAGAACATCCCCGCCAACGGCTGCGCCGTAGTCACCATGACTGCGGAGACCTCTACACTCCGCCGCTCTCTGGAGGATGTCCTGGGGGATGCCAAGGCCAGCCCCGGGGTGCTCAAGTGCGAGATACTGGCCGGATGATCTTCGACTTTCGGCGGCGGGCCGGACAGCCCGACCGCAAGACAGAAACTATGAGGTGAATGCAATGGTAAACGTAGCGATTTTGGGTTTTGGCACTGTGGGCTCCGGCGTGGCCGAGGTGCTGACGAAAAACGGCGGTCTCATTGACCAGCGGGTGGACGATCTGCTCCGCCTGAAATACATCCTGGACGTGCGGGATTTCCCCGACAGCCCCTATAAGGATTGCTTTGTAAAGGACTTCTCCGTCATCGAGAACGACCCCGAGGTGGACATCGTGGTGGAGACCATCGGCGGCGCCAAGATCGCCCTGGACTTTACCACCCGGGCCCTGAAGGCGGGCAAGAGCGTGGTCACCTCCAACAAGGAGCTGGTGGCCACCCACGGCTATGAGCTGCTTCAGCTGGCCAAGGAGCACGGCGTGAGCTATCTGTTCGAGGCCAGCGTGGGCGGCGGCATCCCCATCCTGCGGCCCCTCACCTCCTGCCTGGCGGCCAACGAGCTGACCCAGGTCACCGGCATTCTCAACGGCACCACCAACTATATCCTCACCCGGATGATCAAGGCCGGTCTCACCTTTGATCAGGCTCTGAAAGAGGCCCAGGACAACGGCTATGCCGAAAAGGACCCCACCGCCGACGTGGACGGCCACGATGCCTGCCGCAAGATCTGCATTCTGGCCGCCCTGTCCTTCGGTCAGCATGTCTATCCTGACCAGGTGCCCACCGAGGGCATCCGCAACGTCACCCTGGAGGACGTGGCCTATGCCGACTCCTGCGGCTATAAGATCAAGCTGCTGGGCCGCTGCATCCGCCAGCCCGAGGGCAAGGTGTGCGCCTTTGTGGCCCCCCACCTGGTGCCTGCCAGCAATCCTCTCTCCGGTGTGGAGGACGTGTTCAACGCCATCGCCGTCACCGGCAACGCCATCGGTGACGTGATGTTCTATGGCCGGGGTGCCGGCAAGCTGCCCACCGCCTCCGCCGTGGTGGCCGATGTCATTGACATCGCCAAGGACCTGAAGCGGGATCACCGCAACGAGTGGGGCCCCGGTGCCCCCGATCTGGTGGTCTCCCCCGACATCATCACCTCCCGGTGGTATGTCCGGGCCCAAGCCCCTGTGGACCAGGTCCGTCTGGCCTGCGGCGATATCCAGCTGCTGGCCCGGGCCGGGGCGCCTGCCGGTGAAGTTGCCTTCCTCACCGCGGCCATGACCGAGCCTCAGATCAAGGATAAGCTCCAGAGTCTGGATGTCCGCTCCCGCTTCCGCGTGCTGGACTGAAGTTCGCCCGCCGGGGCGCGGACATAAAATGAAGAGCGGACCATCCGCTTTTCACCGCCTCATATGATTTGACCTTTAGGGGGAACGACACATATGTCACTGATCGTACAAAAATTCGGCGGAACTTCCGTCGCCGATGCCGACCGCATCCGCAATGTGGCCCGCATCATCACCGAAACCTATCGCAAGGGCCACAGCGTTGTGGCTGTCCTCTCCGCCCAGGGCGACACCACCGACGACCTGATCGAAAAGGCCCAGGAGATCAACCCCAGCGCCTCTAAGCGTGAAATGGATATGCTGCTGGCCACCGGCGAACAGATCTCCATCTCCCTGTGCGCCATGGCCATCGAGCGCATGGGCTATCAGGCCGTGTCTCTCACCGGCTGGCAGGCCGGGATGCTCACCGACTCCTCCTACAGCAGCGCCCGGATCAAGCGTATCCGCACCGAGCGCATCCAGAAGGAGCTGGACAAGAAGAAGATCGTGCTGGTGGCCGGCTTCCAGGGCATCAACAAGTATGACGACATCACCACCCTGGGCCGCGGCGGTTCCGACACCTCTGCCGTCGCCCTGGCCGCCGCCCTGCACGCAGACCTGTGCCAGATCTACACCGACGTAGATGGCGTGTACACCGCCGATCCCCGCCATGTCACCGGGGCCCGCAAGCTGGACGAGATCACCTTCGACGAGATGCTGGAGCTGGCCAGCCTGGGTGCTCAGGTGCTGCACAACCGCTCGGTAGAGATGGCAAAGCGGTATAACGTCAATATGGAGGTCCTTTCCAGTTTTAGCGGAAAGCCTGGCACGAAAGTCAAGGAGGTTGTAAAAACCATGGAAAAAATTCACGTCAGCGGCGTTGCCAAGGATAAGAACGTAGCCCGCCTGGCCCTGGTGGGTCTGGCCGATCAGCCCGGCATCGCCTTTAAGATTTTCTCCCTGCTGGCCAAGAAGGACATCAACGTAGACATCATCCTGCAGTCCATCGGCCGGGACGAGAGCAAGGACATCAGCTTCACCGTGGCCCGGGACGACGCCCAGACCGCCAAGGCCATCCTGGAGGAGCTGAAGGAGTCCATCGGCTTTAAGTCCATCCAGGTGGACGACCACGTGGCCAAGGTGTCCATCGTGGGTGCCGGCATGGCCCACAACGCCGGCGTGGCCTCCAAGATGTTCGAGGCCCTGTACTCCGCCGGCATCAACATCCAGATGATCTCCACCAGCGAGATCAAGGTGTCCGTTCTGGTGGACGAGCGGGACGCGGACCGCGCCGTCCAGGCCATCCACGACCGCTTCTTCAGCGAGTTCGGCAACGCCTGAGTTTCTTAAACCAGCAGCTCCCCCGCCCAAGGGTCTCATCCGGGACCTAAGGGCGGGGGAGCTTTTTTGCTTCATGGTCCTATTCCGATCAGAATAATGGGGACAGAGGGATTGCTGACGGGACCCTGTTTTCAGCAAACATTGTAAAGCTTAATTCCAAAACTTCATGTAATTTTGCAAGTTGCTCATTATTTAAAATGCCTAACACTCCCTGTTTGATAGTATTTATCAATTCCTTTTTCATAATAAAATCTCCTTAAAGTATTTTTTGAAAAGGAATACAGGTAATATTAGGCATTTTAGAATAGCACATCTCCCGATAATCCGCAAGTTCAATATAGCAATATTATCTGACAATACGCATGTTTATGAAGACTGTAATTTTCGATAACCCGCAGGTTTAAAGGCGTGCAAAGATACGCTGAATATGCTCCGGGTCAGCCGAAAGCTGCGTTACAAATTGCCCATTTTTGACGCCATTTAATGATGCGTTTTTTCACACCACTTTTCCCACTGTAAACGGGCTTTACACCACTTTTCCCACCTCAAAAATAGCGGTTAATTTTCGTCAGACCACAACATATTGTGGTCTATTTCCTCAAAAATCAGACCCCATAGTTTTAGGTATCTGAACAATCGGTAAAGAAAACCCCGGAAAACCGAAGTTTTCCGGGGAAAAGAATAACTTTTTTAGCGCTTGGAGAACTGAGGCGCGCGACGAGCGGCCTTCAGACCGTACTTCTTTTATTAAAGTCCGGAAACCATTGTGTTGCAATGGTTTCAAATATTCAACTGAAAATTAGCTCTTATTTAACTCATCGAAATCTCTGGTTATAGCTTTATGAAAAGCAGCATTGATAGCATCGCTTAAATCAGCCGGCTGGAAATATTTAGCTTTTGCATAGATATCCATGGTTGTCCGGCAGTTGCTATGCCCCATCAAGTATTGTGTAATTTTAGGATCGAATCCTCCGTTGATAAGATTGGTTGCGTAAGTATGCCGGAGCATGTGTGGGGTTACATGGAAAGAAATGGAATAGGTAACATTAGGATTATGAGAGGCTGCAGCCCCTAGTTGGGGGGAAATAATATGGATAGACTTCTTACCACCGGAATATCTCACATATTTGCGAGGCTTTACCGTGCGAGCTCGGATTTGATTCCATAAGTGACGCCACTGAGTTTCACTTAACGGGGCTCCACGGGCATTACAAATAACATATTCGGATGTGGAAGATGCTTTCTTATGTTCTAGATATTCTGCAAGCATAGAGGGAATCGTTACATTACGCCGGGATGAATTCGTTTTCAAGATGTCGGATATAACGGGTTGATTATGTTCGGTGCGCCATGCTCGTTGCACGGAGATATAAGGGGCGCCTTTTTCCAGATGGATACAATCCCAGCGTAAGCCTAAAATTTCTTCTCGCCGCAATCCGGCTTCCAACCCGATGCGGACAAATGTTTCTACCGGAAGTCCTTCAATAGCAGAAAGTAGAATTCCGACTTGTTCATCCGATAATGCCGAACGCTCCAAAGGAGCCCTTCCACCTTTACTGGAAATAAATTCTGTTGGATCGGAGTCAATTAGATGATTGTGCTTAGCTGCACGAAAAATTCTTCGAAAAAGCATATGTACTTTTTTATAAGAAGATGCGGATTGATTAGATACTTTAGAGAGTGCAGCGCGGATATCATCTTCCGTTATTTCAGCGAGAGATTTTTCTCCAAGAGGAGGTACAGTAATATAATTATGTACTTTTTCGGAATATTCTTTATAGGTTTGCGGCTGTACAGATTGCTGCAGAAGTAGTAATTGCACCTCGCTGTACTCGGATAAAGTTGGAGCTTTTCTACTTTTTTCGATAGCGGATTGCTGACTTTTCAAAAAATCAGCAACTTTTTCATTAAGAAGTTGTTCAGTCTTCGCATAAAAATTTTTCCGTTTTCCATCGATACCCGTAATCTGGCGCCGATAATACTTATATCCGTTGATGTTAGTTTTTTTTCGTGCCATCTTATCTTTAATCCTCAATGCATACTATCCTTAATAAATCTATCTAGATCAATCAAGCGATAGTGAATGCGTCCACCTTTACAATAAGATATAGATCGAATTCGGCCTTCCGAGGTGCGGCGAGCTAATGTCCGCTGCGATATCCCTAGATATGTGGCAGCTTCCTTTCTATTCAGTAATATCTTTTTCATAAATTCCCCTTTCATTTGGAGCATCAATATGTTAGTATTATAAATATAACTCTCAACAGTTATTATTATGCTTGTAATAGTTTGTTGTAATAGTTGTTATAGTCATGATAAGACATACTGAGCCAAAAGTCAAGGGGAAAATATATATTATGAGAGAAAAAAATGTAGCCTCTATCGGAAATCGTATTCGTCTTGCTAGAGTTGGACTCAATTTAACCCAAAAACAACTGGCCGAAGCAGTTAACATCGGGGCCAACTATTTAGCCATGGTAGAGCGAGGAAGTAGAAATGCTTCTGATAAGTTGATAAAAAAAATTGCAACCGCTACGCATACGACCTACGAATGGCTTATGGGAACCAGTGAGCATCAGACCGCATACCCGGAGCCGGATGGCAGTCTTGAGCAGATAAATGACAACACAGCCAGCTTGGGATATCTGGTCGAACTTATTAGAGAAGGCTGTGCGGAAAAGGATTGGGTTATTGAAGAACCTGTGAACTTTGCGAATTTTCAAAAAACAAACTGGCTGCCTGACTATTGGTTTGAGGTCAAAGACGCCCCAATCGAATATTGGGCGTTTGATTTTAATCTCTGCATCTATAAGCGGCCTGTGTTGGGGAAAGATGGGACAGTAGCACCTGCCTACGCATACGCAAATTTTCTGAAAAATATGGTGCTGAGCAATCCTCTTATTCGGAATGAAACAAAATATACGCTTGTAGTCCCAAACCGCGAAATCTTTGAGAGTATGATTGACAAGCTCCCTTTGGACATCGGTAATCTCTCGGTTATGCAGATTGATATCCCCAACAAGAAAATCGTGCGGGAAAAGTATATTGCAGCACAGAGTGACAAGAAAACTTATTTGACAAAAACCTTGCAATTTTAGTTGTACCTGTGGGATAAAATTATTGTGCGTTTTTACTGCAAATGAAGAGAGGCTGTTTATGACCGTGGTGTTGTTTCGACATTCGAATTGGATGAGACCGTTCCCCTGAAGGTATTTCGGTTCGAGTCTATAACGGCAGAGTGGCTTCAATTTGCCGCGGTAAATTTCAAAAACGATGTCTATAGGGAGCAGCTGACACAGGATATTCTCAGCAAATATTCTGGTTATGATGTGATAATCGGAAAGCGTCCTGATGACCATACAAGCATGATTCTGACAGCCTATCTGGCAGAATCCTATGGGACGCCAGAACGTGAAGATACCATAAATTCCGCCCTTTCTCATATTTTCCCGGAATATCTGACAGAGCAATATTGCTTCAGGACAGAGCAAGCCATCCATGCCTTAAAATTTCAAAAAAAGGATGCTCCCATGAGAGCATCCTCAAAAAAATTTACGGCTGACAGAGCCCTTACAATGGCGGCACAAATGCTTGCCGCGGAGCAGGAAATTTCAGGGATCGATGCATTAGTAAAGCTGATAAAATCACCAGTCTACGATGCCATCTATGATTTGGAGACGGGGATGTGGCGGGAAGGCCCTTCCGGTATTCTGGAGGCCTATAAGCAACACCCGGAGAAGGAGTTCTGATATGCCTTATCTGGTTGCGAAAAACTTTTATCAACACGGATGCTACGCCATGCCCGTAGAGCATGGCCCCGAGCTCGTCGAGCTGAAGCACGATTTGCAGGCGGCAACTTCCTTAGAGCACTTACAGCTCGTTACTATCAGCCGCCCTGATGCATACGGCGAATATGCGCCCTATACCATTGTCAAAGACCGGGAAGAATTTATTCGCTTGGTTCTCCAGATGAAGCCCTGTCAGGCAGACGACGATGATGTGAGGAAGATTTCCGAGCAGCTCATAGAGAAAAACCGTACCGCGTATGAGACGCTGGCAAAGTGAAGCCCTGACTCGAATGCGTTACCAAATCTCATTTCCCTGCGGTTTGCCCCAGTCGATCTCATCTTCTTTTGTGGGGTTTATTTGATTTACGGGCGTATGGTAGTATTCCTCCAGACGCTCCGTGACGGTTTTGTGCGGATGTTTTGGACGCATCTGCTCCGAGTGAAACACGAGGGCATCGCGCAGTTCCTGCGGCGTCACAGACAGTATTTCTTTCACAAGAGGGGCGTGTGCGGCTCTGTTAGGTGCTGCGGAATACATGGCAAACGCTTTGCGGTATTCCTCCGCATACTCCACCATGTCCCGGCACAGCGCTTTGATGGACTCTTCTTTCGAAGGCGCATTGACAACAAGGTCCATATCATCCATGGAAAGTGTGATGCTGCCATCGTCCTCCGTATATACGGTAACTCGGAATACCATATTGCTTACCTCCGCTATATTTTCGCTTCCAAAAAGCGACACAGGATGATTCAACGAGAGGGGCTGGTTTAATGCCGGCGCAGTCAATGTGCCACCCGTATATGCTCGCCATATAAGCATCTCTGTGTCCAGATGAAATTCGTTACCGACATTATAATAATCGGGGCATGTTTTATCAAGAGACGGCTTTTGTCACCCCTCTCACTGCATATAGTTTTTGACCGTCACATCCGCCCTCCAGTGTGCGAGGTGGAACACGCTCACAGCCATCAGTGCCAAGCGGTCATACTGTATTGCACGCCCGTTCGCTTCCATGCTGCTTCGCACCCCGGAGCGGCAGAAATACGGAGTATGGATTCTCCGCATATCCCGATTGGTACGCCAGTCCTCTCCCGCCCGCAGAAAAGCTTCGCGGACTTCGTACAGAAGCTGTGCCCGATAATTCGGGTCAGTTTCCATCCGCTGGACATAGCTCCGGTACATAGCTTGAGCGTGCTCCCGGCGCAGTGCATGCAGGTTGATTTTGTTGTTCAGCTCGCTTCTTGAAAAAATAAATGCGGATGGGTCGGAGCCATGGAAAAATTCCGAAACAAATTCCGCATCTGCCGGGTCGATTCGTTGGAGCTGACGCTTGCCGCCTTTTCCGCGCTCGACTTCGACATAGGTATATCCGTCCAGCACGCAAAGGTTTCTTACCCGCAGGTTCCGGTATTCACTGCGGCGGATACCTACCGCCAAGGCAAAGCGGACCAAGCGCTCATGCTCCTCACTGTCCATTTGAGCATCTTTGCGTCCAGCCAAGGATGGGGCTTCTTGTCGACCCTTGTGAGGTGCCGCAGTGCGGCGCGGCTTCTCCAAATCGCTCATTCGGACACCGACATGGTGAAGTACTTTAGCGAGCGCCGCTGCCGCGACATGGACACTGTTTTCGCTCTTGCCATCCTCGACGAGCGTATCTAAATATTCTTGTACATGAGCCGCTGCTTCCTGATCGGAGCAGCGGCTTTTCACGCCCTGTGTCCGCAGCCAGCGGGTAAACCGCTCGACCTCCCGGCAATACACCTGCATGGTGCTGTGACTATGGATATATCGATTTTCCGGGTCATCCTTGCGTTTCATGCCTTTCCCTTGGCGATACATCTCGTATAAATGCCCCATCAGACGATTCTTCAGATTTGCCATAAGTGAATCACCCCGCTTTTTGAAAGTAGTATCCCAGTCAAAATGTGACTTGTTCAGTATGATTAACAATTTCAGCGTCTACGCTGCCGTTGTCATCCGGCGGAATAAGGGAATAGGTGTCAGCATGTGCTCGTCTTAGTTGTTGTCGTTAAACTCCTCCGTGTAATGATGATTGTCGTACCTTCTTTGTAGTTGCCGGGTTATTTTCCAAGCCTTGCTTGAAAAATAACCCGCAACGGGGTCCTCGAACCACGGCTTTGTCGTAGTTCGACGTGCAAAAAGGCCATTGGCACAGTGAGAACTGCGTCAATGGCCTTTGTCGGTTCGGCAGGGGGCTTTGTCAAAGTACTCTGCCTATCATAGAATGTGAGATATAACTTCGTTTTACAAAGACATTATACCCCAAATCAAAACTGCCGTCAAATTTTGTGTTTTGCATCCGCGTTTTGACACGGATGCGGTATTGTGGTATAAAGCAAAATAAGAAGTAAAAGAGAAAAGAAGTGATACCGCATGACAGCACCCGCAAAGCCGGCAGACAATTTGGCAGAACAAGAGCACCGGAAGACGGTATTTGATATGACCACTTCCGAATTTGAGGCGGCCTGTCAAAAGGCAATCGCCAACCGGAGCCCAGGACCAGTCAAGGACTATGTTGTGGTGATTGATGAAAACGACCGCATCGTAAAAGAATTCTGGGATGGACGGGTGGAATATATTCAGGAAAGGGACCGAGGAGATGATGTCCCCATTTCTCAATCTTGATGATGGTATGGAAATCGTGGATTCACAAGTGATGGAAGATGGCTCTGCGAAGGTCTATAAGGAACTCTTTGCAGAAGAACAGGACATACCGGATAAGCACCCATTCTTTTCTGAGGCCAATCAAGCTTACTTGGAAAAGAAGGTCACAGGCTACAAGGCCGGAATGCTGGAAGTCAAAGAACACCCGCTGCTGGACGAATGATGAAGGGAGAGTACATCATGTTGCTTTGGACAATGGACCAAATGAGGGAGCTTCAGCTTCAGTGGGCCCGAGAACTATACTGGCAGGAGGGACAAGCCCGAGGTGCAATCAGGACCTGTAAAGCCATGGGGCTGGACTTTGCGGATGCTTTGCAGCATTTGCAGACCCTGCTCCCGGAGCTTCCTCAGGTGAACGCAGAACGGCTCGCCCGGTATTACTGGAAGGAAAAAAGCAGTGCAAATGCTGTGGCGAAAATCGACTATGAAATCGACTGCCGCACGGATAGGGAAATCAACCGTGTGAGGTATGGGGAAGAATACTGCAAGTCCTTTGATGAAGGCTATATCAATGGCGCCGTAAAAGCACTGGCAGGGGTTATCAAGGATTATGGGATTTCCCTTAACGATAGCTGTCTCCAAGATGAGGCGGACTCTCTAGACCTCTCTCTGGGAGAACTGAGAGAAAGACTGGATGCCAAGCTGAAAGAGATGGAGCATCCCGAGGAAAAGTGATGCATCAACCCTGTGTAAAAGCAATATGGCGGGAAGATTTTGCGTAAAGGAGGGGGGACACTATGCGGTCTCGGATGGCAAAGCAAGTTCAGGAGCTTTGGCTTCGGTGGTCACAGGAGTCGTTCTGGCAGGAGGGGCAGGCAAGGGGCGCGGTCAGGGTCTGTAAAGTTATGGGGCTTGACCAAGCAGGCGCCTGTGAGTATTTGCGTGCGCTGCTCCCGGAGCTTCCGCGGGAGGATGCGGAGCGGCTGATTCGGTATTACTGGCGGGATGATATTGACGGTACCGCTGCCACAGAACGAATTGATGATAAAATCAAGCACCGCATAACGATGGCGATTTACCGGACACAATATAACGGAGCGTGCTGTGAGCAGCTTGAGGAGAGCTATCTCAAAGGTGCTGTCTATGCGTTGGCCGAGACGGTCAACCGCTGCGGCCCGCTCTTGGATGAGGATTATCTGCAGCGGGCAGCGGACCGTCTGGAGCTTCCGCTGGAGAATCTGAAGAAGCGGCTGGATGCTGTGATGAAGGAGTTTTTCTCAGAATAGGGTACAGTAAAATTGCTGCGGGTGCCTCTATTTCCACTGCAAATTTTACCGTTTAACTTGTTAAAGTAGGGTACAGTAAATTTGTTGGAGATGCCCCTTTCTTCGAGAGTCAACTGGAAGAAAATAGGGTACAGCGATTTTGCTGCGCTGTACCCTATTTTTCCTTATCATGGTGAGCGTCGGCAGAGAATCATTCTCTCAAAAGCTACTTATTGAGCCGACACATCTGGTTGCGTTCTGCCAATAGCACAGAAATGACAGTTGTTCATATATAGTCTATCGAGATGCAGAAATTTGTTGAACACTTTATCTTGAGACTAAATCCTTGTTTGAACCTTTTGAAGGTTCTTTTTTATACCCATTTGAGGGGCAGCGCAAATATTATCAAGAATTATCTTGATGATTCATGAGCGTGGTCATATAATATAGGAAAAGAGAGACATACCGAAAGGACCGGAGCCTATGGCAATTGACATCATCGAACAGAATATCTATGATATCTCCCCGGAGTTGCTTGATATTTTGCTTCAAGACAAGACTACGGGTAAGCGTATCAAGTGGGCAACGGATAACTACCGCAAGTACGGTGAAGAGTATGGGCAGGCCGATGAAATCACACCGGACTTGATAACGGGGCAAAACACATTCATTATCCAGCCCAGAGTCTCAAAGGCGTTGATAGAGCAAACCAAGCGTACAAGAGACAAGGCAGAGGTCTTTACCCCCTCTTGGGTCTGCAACGAGCAGAATAACCTTGTGGATGAAGCATGGTTCGGCTACAAAGGGGCGTTCAATCGAAGTAGGGACAAGGCGTGGACGATAAACCACACACCGGTCCGATTTCCAGAGGGGAAAACATGGCGCACTTATGTTGACGCTCGGCGTATGGAAGTAAGTTGCGGCGAGGCGCCGTACCTTGTCAGCCGATATGATACGGTTACAGGAAAGCCCATCCCCATCGAGCGCCGTATTGGGCTGCTGGACAGAAAACTGCGAATTGTGAATGAGAACACCTCTACGGCAGATGAGTGGTTGAAGTGGACACTCAGAGCCTTTCAGAGCGTGTATGCCTACGAATTTCAAGGTGATAGCCTCTTACTGGCAAGAGAGAACTTGCTATACACGTTTTTAGAGAATTATCATCGTAGGTTCAAAGAAAAGGCAACTGTGCCACAAGCGAAGAAAATAGCAAATGTGATTGCATGGAATGTGTGGCAGATGGATGCGTTCACATCACTTCCACCTTACGCCGAGGAAGAAACATCGTTTATGCAATTCACATTATTTGATTCGGAAAATGATAAAAAGACTACCGCAAAACCGTGTCGGATTTTTGATTGGCGCTCCAATGAGAGCCTTGAATTTCGGTCACTTTTGAATGGAGGGAAGTCCTGATGAACACAGCGTTCAAAAAAGCGTTTGAACACAAAGTCATTTATGTGTTTACTGTTGATGATGAAGCTCATCGTGGGCTGGTCAAGATTGGTGATGCAACGCTGCATACTGATACCCCGATTGACGCATTGCCGCCGAATTGCAAAGAACTGAATCAAGCGGCTTTGACTCGAATTCGTTCTTATACGAATACGGCTGGCTTGACTCCAAAATTGCTTCATACAGAAGTCGCAGTACGGTCTGTACCTGACAAGGATAGCGGCGGCCTGCTGCTCAAAGCATTCCGTGACCACGATGTCCATACAGTCCTGCGTAACTCAGGAATTGAGAAAGTCCAAATTGGTGAATCCACCGGAAAAGAGTGGTTTGAAATCGATGTTGAGACCGCAAAGAAAGCCATCGCAGCCGTCAAGCAGAATTTTTCAAACCTGAGCAACACAGACATCGTTAAGCAGGCCCCAATCATCTTTCGCCCTGAGCAGGCAGATTGCATTACCAAAGTGGTCAATCATTTCAAAAAGGCTGACCGTTTCCTCATTAACGCTAAGATGCGATACGGCAAAACCTTCGTGTCATTGGAGATTGTAAAGCAGTGCAAGTTTGAAAAGACGATTATTCTGACGCATCGCCCTGTCGTAAATGCTGGCTGGTACGAGGACTTCACCAAGATTTTCTACGGTTATGATGATTACATTTACGGCTCTAAGGCAAACGGAGAGACCTTAGAAGCTCTCCTTTCCTCAGGCAAGAAGTTTGTCTATTTTGCATCCGTTCAGGACCTTCGAGGCTCCTCTCAGGTCGGTGGTAAATTTGAGAAGAATGACATTATCTTTGATACCATATGGGACTGCGTAATCGTAGACGAGGCACACGAAGGCACCACAACTGCATTGGGCGAAGATACTGTGAAAGCCGTTGTCAAGGAAGGCAATGGAAAGACAAAATTCCTTGCTCTTTCCGGTACGCCGTTCAATATTCTGGACGACTATGATGAAAGCTCCATTTATACATGGGACTATATCATGGAGCAGGAAAACAAGTCTGAATGGGATAAGCTGCACTTTGGTGACTCTAATCCCTATGAGGAACTCCCGGAATTGCGTATCTATACATATTCCCTTGGAGATATTCTGCACAACAGCAACTATATTACTTTTGAAGATAAAGCGTTCAACTTCCACGAGTTTTTCCGCACATGGACAGGTGACTTCAAGGTGGACTACGCTGATATGCCTGTGGGTGCAGAAACTGGCGATTTTGTCCACGAGGCGGATGTCTGGTCTTTCCTGAACCTGATGGTAACCAAATCCGATGATAGTTGCTATCCCTATTCGACCGAAGAATATCGAGCTCTGTTCAAGCACTCGCTGTGGATGGTTCCCGGCGTAAAAGAAGCTCGTGCGCTAAAAAAACTAATGTTGAAGCACCCTGTCTTTGGCAACGGGATGTTTGACATCGTAAATGTGGCGGGCTCTGGTGACGAAGAGGAGAAGGCCGAAGAAGCCCTCTCTAAGGTTCGCAAAGCAATTAAGAGTGCGGGAGATAACTACACCATCACTCTGTCTTGCGGCAAACTCACAACGGGTGTAACGGTCAAGGAATGGACTGCTGTGTTCATGCTGGCTGGTTCGTTCTCTACCTCTGCGGCCAACTATCTCCAGACAATTTTCCGTGTACAGTCTCCATGTAATGAGGACGGCAAAATTAAAAACACTGCTTACGTGTTTGATTTTGCCCCGGACCGCACGTTGAAGATGGTCTCCCGGGCAGTTTCCGTGTCCTCTAAAGCGGGCAAGACGAAAATTGGCGATAAGCAAATCATGGGTAAATTCCTGAATTACTGCCCCGTCATTGCTGTTTCCGGCTCTCAAATGCAGGAATACAGCGCGACAAAACTGCTCCAGCAGTTGAAAAAGGCATATGCAGAAAAAGTCGTTCGTAACGGCTTTGATGATACAAACCTGTATAATGACGAACTGTTCAAGCTGCAAGATGTGGATATCAAAAAGTTTGATGACCTGAAGGGTATCATAGGGGCATCCAAAGCCGCGCCGAAGGCGAAAGATATCACAGTCAATAACCAAGGTCTGACAAACGAAGAGTACGAAGAAACCGAACGGCTCAAGAAAAAGAAGAAGGCGGAACTCTCTGCCGAAGAAAAGGCGCGGCTGGAAGAGTTGAAAAAGATGAAGAAATTGCGGAATGACGCAATTTCCATCCTGCGTGGCATTTCCATCCGTATGCCGCTGCTCATCTACGGCGCGGATATACCGTATGATGAAGAAATCACGCTGGACAAGTTTGTGGACATGGTGGACCAGTCTTCTTGGGACGAGTTTATGCCAAACGGTGTGACCAAGGAGAAGTTCCGCGAGTTCCAGAAATACTACGACGAAGAGGTTTTCATTGCAGCAGGCAGACATATCCGTAATGTAGCCAGAGAAGCGGATACTCTCGCCCCCACAGAGCGTGTAAAGAAAATCGCCAGCCTGTTCAGTACCTTCAAAAACCCGGATAAGGAAACTGTGCTGACGCCGTGGCGCGTAGTCAATATGCACCTGTCAGACTGCATAGGTGGTTGGGACTTCTGGGACGAGGAACACAAGGAGACGCTGGACGAACCTCGGTTCGTAGACCGCGGAAAGGTCACTGCCGATATTTTTGATAAGCAGGATACCCATATCCTCGAAATCAACTCCAAGACGGGCCTGTACCCGCTGTATGTCACTTACAGCGTATTCCGTGAGAAGTGTGAAACGGTAGCGCCGGAAAAGCTGACACTGGAAAAGCAGCGTGAAATCTGGCGTCAGGTCATAAGCGATAACATCTTTGTTATCTGCAAGACGCCAATGGCAAAGACCATCACGCAGCGTACGCTGCTGGGTTACTCTGGCGGGAAAATCAATGCTCATTACTTTGAAGACCTTATCAACACCATGCAAAATAAGCCGCAGCAGTTTGTGGACAAGGTCCTTCGGGAGAACTACTGGAAGATGGGGGACGGGAAAATGAGAATAGATGCAATAGTTGGAAATCCGCCCTATCAACAATCGACCAGCGATTCAAGCCGTCAAGCAAAGCCAATATACAACCTCTTTATACAACAGGCAATGAAAATGCAACCCACATATCTTTCGATGATTACACCATCCAGATGGTTTGCTGGCGGCATGGGGTTGGACGGTTTCCGTGAAGAGATGATGCAGACCAAAGAAATTTCCAAAATGGTTGACTTCGTAAATGCAAAAGACTGCTTTCCACAAATCAGTATCAGTGGTGGAGTCTGCTATTTTCTTTATGACCATCACCATAGCGGTGTTTGTGAGTTCTCAAATGTGTTTAACGGTGAGAGAGACACTCTGAATAGGCCACTTAATGAATTTCCGGTCTTAGTGCGTTATAATAAAGCGGTTAGTATTCTTCACAAGATTGCCGAACAGAAAGAAGCATCCGTGTCCTCTATGGTAAGTCCAATCAGCCCATTTGGCTTGCCTACATCGGTTAGAGGCAGCGATTCTCCAACTCCGGGAGAAAACGTAAAACTCATATCCAGCAAGGGTGTCAGTTATATCGAAAAGTCCCTTATCAAGGAAGATAATCCTTACTTCGATGCATTCAAGGTGCTTGTGAGTCAAACAAGTGCAGAACATGCAGGAGAACCATCAAAAGACGGGAGCTATCGTGTGCTCACATCATCCATGACCATTTTGAAAGCGGGCGAAGTGTGTACCCATTCCTATATTCTTTTAGGGCCAATCAAAACATTCAAAGAAGCAAAGAATGTCTTTGGATATCTTAGAACAAAATTTGCCCGCTTTCTGATACTACTGGCGCTCTCGTCAATTCATATTTCAAGAAGTACATTTGTTTTTGTCCCCATGCAGAATTTTGAAGAATCATGGGATGACAAAAAGTTGTACGAAAAATACGGTTTATCGGAAGATGAAATTGCGTTCATCGAACGGACTATCAAGCCGATGGAAATTGAGGATGACATATCCTCACCTGTATCGGAAATTTCTGCAGGTGGTTGGGTGTTCTATGTTGGTGAAGACGCAGCATCTCTTGGTGGTAAATGCGGCAAGTGGATGTACTTCTTCAATGACCGGCCCTTTGCGGAGAACATCTGCCGGCAGGCCGTGGAGCAAGGTGTAGTAGCTGAATCGAAACATTCCGACGCAGACAATGGGGTATGCTGCTTCTATATCAACGGTGATGATGCAGCGGCGCATCAGCGGCTTATCCAATTCTTCTTGGATAATGACCTTATTCGCAAGAAGAAAGACGGCGGTCTTTACAACATTTCGTTCAAGTTCGACACACAGACCAGAGCCGGAGAATACGGCGAAGAGTTTGATTCTCACATCAAGCTCAACCAGTTCGTTGACTTGAATACGGGCAAGATGCTGGAACATCCCACTTTCCAGCCGGAGGACTTGTGATGCCAAGACCGAAGAAAGATGGCGAGAAGGTCAGCCTGTATCTCGACAAAAAGACGATGGAACGCATTCGTGCCTACGCAGACGAAAAGGGACAGACCCTTACCGTTGCCATAGAACGGGCGCTGAGTGCCTTCTTGGACGAATCTGATAAGAAGACGCACTAACAAACAACACCCCGCAGAGAGGTTTATACAGCCTTCTGCGGGGTGTTTCTACTTGGACAGGCGTGAGAATGTCTTCACCGAATAATGTTTTTATCACTTTATCCACGCCGCAGCCTCCTTTTCAATATCTTCGAAATGCTCAATAATGTCAGATAAATCAGGGTATTCCATAATAACCGCTTCTGCGGACTTCTTGTTCACAGTGTTTCTGAGTTCGGAAAGCTCTGGAAGCAGTTTGCTTTTAGCTATACTTCGGAGCATATTCGATTTCTTTTGAACCTGACGCATAAAACCGTTTCCTTTATTGATGCGTATGGTTTCTTCAAGTTCTTTGAAAAAGGCCACACAGCCGACATTGTAGTCAGCTGTGTGGCCTTTCTGTTAGTACCGCTTGAGGATGTCACTCAAAAATAATCGTTGCTTTCGATAATCCCTAACCGCAGCTACTGACATTTGCCAGCAGCTGCGGTTTGAATTTTCCAATGATTAGATTTCAGACAGGTACACACTGCGTAACACCTGAAGGATGTCTTCATTATGTACGCCCCGCAAATGCAGGCTCTTGACATCAACGGGGGACTCCTCCAAGCGTGCGAGAAATGCCTGCATCTCCCGCTGAATGGCGGGCGGGAGCAGACAGCGTTCCTCACCGGTCAGCAGCGTGGTCAGACGGGCGACATCATTCTTGTGCTTGCGGATGTCTTTTTCATCCACCTGCTCACCCTGCTGTTTCCGGGTACTCAGGTCGAGCCACGCCTTTGCCTTGAAGGGAATCAAATACTGGGGCGAGAGGATAGAAACACCGTCGATTTCCGTTCGACCTTGGAGTAGCAGAGCGTAATAATCTTCGTTCAGCAGGATAGCGGACAGGCTGGAGACCTCATCCCCCAAGGGAATCGGGACGCATGGACTTATCATTTCATTCTCAAAAATATCGCCCTTTCGGGAAAACAACTCCAGCATATAGGGAAATTCCGGCTGGGTCGGACGGTCAAAGCGGTAAAACTGCGGGGTGCCGCTGCTTTTTGCTCGGTGTTCATATCCGCCGGCTTTGATGAAATCCCAGAATTTGCGGCCAAAGTCCGAGGTCAGAGCTTCCACCAGAAGGACGATGTCCAAGTCTTTCGTGGCACGGAAGGCAGTGTCCTGCGCCTCAAAAATCAGGTCACAGGCGGCGCCTCCAATCAGAACATATTGGTCTTGGAAGTCCTGAAAGTAGTTGCGAAATACAGATATCCCTTTCATGGCAAGTAGTTCTCCTCTATCTCTTGAATGGCTCCCTCTACCCGGGGGTCTTCCTGTTCCTCCGGTGTGAGGGATAGAATGGCAGTCAAAGGGTCGACCGCATGGTAGTTCTGGAAGGGCAATTCATAGCCCAGGACTTGGACGATGGCTACGGGAATCTCATCGGAGGGGACCTGTGGCTGCGTGGATAGCTTCCTGTCTGCCGCCATCTTTTTTGTCATTCCATAGACACAGGTATGCCCTTCGTCCAGCATGGAATAGTGGCAGACTGCGCTGATGCCGCTGAAGGGCAGAGACAAGTTCAGCGGCTCATCCAAGCGGTATTCCCGAACAACGGGATTCCGTAGGCTAGGTCTTATGAGCATCCAATACGCCTTCCATTCGCCATCCCAAGCGAATACGCGCCGCCGCCCGTTCTTTTGGATGAGAGTCGGGAATAAGACTTCGACTTCATCCATACACCGCGTCCCGGACATCCGGCTGACACCCAGCAGGTCGGCCATCTGAGCGGCGCTGGCACTGCGGATTTGCTGATAGATCGCAATCAATAAAAACTTCTGCGTCAGCATAGCGCATTCCGACTTTTTTTTCGGCAGTTCCCGTGCCTGTGCGGATAGAACTACGCCCAAAAATGGAAGAAATACCTCTGTTGTGCCTAATATGAATGGGATACCGCCCTCTACCAGCTTTTCTTTTTTATAAGACTGCAAGGTGTCAAAGTAAAACGCACAGGTCAGACCGCTCTGCTTCGTCAGCGCGGTCCAGTGCTTTCGCAGGGTGGGCAGGGGGATATTCTCGATAGGCTGTGCAACCAGAAAAGTAGTATGTTCGGTCTTTATTTTGTAGAAATCATAGCTGCCACGCAGGTAAAGCGGCAGGTGTGCAGCATCTTCATAGGGAACAACAGTACATGGGATATGCAGCAGAGGTTCCAATAGATTGTCTTGCATAGCATCCCCTCCAGTTTAGAATGTAACTTGATTTTTAGAATTATAACATCAACTATGTTATAAGTCAAATTTTTGAGTTATATTCTGTGACTGCTTGAAGTTCAGAATGTTTGGCGCTCCTTTGCGGCCAATTTATAGAAACTGGTCCGCTTCAGGTTGGTCAATTCCATCGCTTTCTTCGCTGTAATGTCACCACGCTGCCAAGCGTTATAAACCGAGTTCCAGTTTTCAGGCCGAACTAAAATGGGGCGGCCGAATTTCCTCCCATTTTCTCGGGCAGCAGCAATCCCTTCCGCCTGCCGCTGTTTGATGGTGATGCGCTCCTGTTCCGCAATCGTGCCAAGCACTTCAATCAAAATATTATTGACCATCTCAAAGACCCATTCCTGACCTTCCGGCAAGTCCATCATGGTCGTAGGCAGGTCGATGACCTTCAGACGGATGCCCTGTTCTTTGAAATAGCGCAGTTCATTGTAAATATCAGACTTGTTGCGGGAAAGGCGGTCTAAGGATTTTACAACCAGTGTATCACCTCGGCGGAGGATGGTGCTCTTCAAAGCCTGATACCCTACACGGTCCAAGTCCTTGCCGCTTTCCTTATCGGTGATGATTTCTCGCTCCTGTGCCCCCAGAGACCGGAACGCAGAAAGCTGCCTGTCCAAGTTTTGCCCCTTGGTGGACACGCGGGCATAGTAGTAGGTTCGGCTGTCCATATTTAACCCCTTTCTGTTCACAAATGTTGTTTCGGGTGGCGAATATGTTCACAAAATATTTTTGAATTTTTATAAATGTGAAAGTAGGGCGCACTAAAGCAACCACAAAAGTACACTTTTGCGGTTATATACTGAGCCCCTGTTATAATGCCGGAGAGTGGTAGGAAGTTCGACCTTGTACTTGGACGAGGGACGACAGGGACGGACATATAAGCATAATATATACTGCTTCAAATTTTGAAAAGCAGCTTTCAGGGCAGAAACTGCTTTACGAATCCAGTCTAACGATACGGCAACTTGTTCTATCAACCAAATCAGATGATATCCCCTTCCACTATTTTCGATTATATTTGGACAGGGAATTCCAATATCCGGCAATGCATAGCAAATGGTATCGATAAGATTTTTAGCCGATGCTTGAGCACAGCCGTGGGCATCGATATCTACAAAGATTGCGTTGAAGGCAAATGCTCTATCCATTCCCCAAGTGGCTTTACCACAGTGTTGCGATTTGCTGTAATAGTAGTCCATACGATGAGATATATGCATTTTACTTGCCCATATACCCATCTGATCGGCAGGAACAATGGCCACAGTCTTCAATACACCGTCGCTATCGCGGGCAGCAACAGTAACCATTCCTTTATATTCAGGATGATCCGTAGCGAAAATAGCATCAAAATACTCTCTCAAATCTGAATGCGGGTGATTATGACGATACTGCATTTTCGGAAGGACAAGAGGATGCCTTCGCGGAAGTCTTCTTTTTCAGTTTCAGTCCAGAACGCCATAATTGAAACTCCTCTCAAGCAAAAAATACCCAACCCACTGTGAACACAATGGGCTGGGTATTTGCCAAGAGAAGGAAGTTTATGAGCAAAAATTAACTCACTTTTTAACTCATTCTCTCATAACTTTCTGTCAGGAAGTGTCACGAACTGGCATGTCTTGTCCACCCTTGACAATAAACGCAAAAACCCGGAAACCGTGTGGTTTCCGGGTTTTGAGACATAGAAAGCAGATAAATCAGCGCTTGCTGAACTGAGGCGCGCGACGGGCGGCCTTCAGGCCGTACTTCTTGCGCTCTATCCAGAAAAACCGCCTATTTTCAAGCGCTTTACGGGTTGTATTTGAAAATGCACCCC
>PPYF01027562.1_pt1 | contig 21114 bp, 17 predicted proteins | sample 1559871 | NCBI WGS metagenome assembly PPYF01 (sample SAMN08240021, study PRJNA423297) | Human gut metagenome, whole genome shotgun sequencing project.
GCGGTACCCTCAGCAAATTGTAAGCCGCGGTACCCTCAGCAAATTGCAAGCCGCGGCGCGCCTCAGTTCAAAAGTTGCCACCCGCAGCAAATAGCAACCGCGGCGCATTTAGGTCATTGTGCCGAACCATACAGCAAATCGGTACTCCAGAGGGCGCAATCAGGTCCTTGCGTCGAACCATACAGCAAATCGGCACTCCAGAGCGCACAATGAGCCCAAAGCTCCGCGGCAAGTCCGCAAGCTGCGCCTCAGCATCGCACATCGCGCTAAAATGCCCCGCCAGCTCCAACTCAAAGGGCATTAGCCACCGCACACCTAGACCAAAAGCCACCGCACACCTAGACCAAAAGCCACAGCAAATACTCCCCCAAAACACCACCTTATTCGCCGCATCGACATCTGAACAACCATACAAAAAACCATAACCGAAAGGCAAAGCGATGTTACTTAGAGAAATAGCAGAAAGAATACTAAACTTGTACAACTACTATACAGGAGCTGTGATAACCGACAAGGACGGCAACATAGTCTATTATTACGGAGGCATGAAAGAAGTCAATTCCCTTGAAGTCGACGAGGTCATAGGCCGCAACGTTCTCGAAGTATATCCGAGCGTGAAAAAAGAAGAAAGCAGCATATACAGTGTGCTCAAGACGGGGGTTCCCCTTTATGACGTCAGCCAGAGGATAGTAAACAGCAATGGAGAAGTTTTCGACTCAGTCAACTCCACATTTCCCATAAAAGACGGAGACGAAATAGTCGGCGCGGTCGAGATATATTATTATGATGATTATGACGAGATACAATATGAAATAGACGCCGATATGCTCAAAGGCAGTCTGTTCAATCTGTATTCGGCGGAGGACATAATATCGGAATCCAAGATCATGGACGACTTCAAATCCAAGATAGGCAGAATATCTATGACAGACTCTACGGTTTTGATATACGGCGAAACTGGAACCGGCAAGGAACTGGTTGCCCAGGCCATTCATTCAAGCAGCGCCCGGCGCGACAAAAACTTTATCGCCCAGAACTGCGCAGCCATTCCGCAGAATCTGCTGGAAAGCATCCTCTTCGGCACTGTCAAGGGCAGCTACACCGATGCCAAGGACAAGCCGGGACTCCTGGAAGTGGCGGACGGCGGGACTTTGTTTTTAGACGAGATACACTCCATGGACTGGAACGTGCAGGCCAAGCTGCTGAAAGCCATCGAAGAAAAGAAGTTCTACAGAGTGGGCGGCACGGAGAGTATCCCCGTAGATATAAGGGTTATAACCGCCGTCAATATAGACCCTGCAGAATGTGTCGCCCAGGGAAAACTGAGAGAAGATTTATATTACAGGCTGAACGTCATAAGGCTGAACATACCGCCGCTGAGGGACAGAAAAGAAGATATAAAAAGTTTGACGGAACATTTTATAGATATGTACAACAAAAAAATGAAACGCGAGATAAAAGGTGTTTCCGACGAAGTCATGGAATTCTTCCAGTCATACGACTGGTGGGGAAATATAAGGGAACTGAAGAATGTGATAGAATGTGCCTTTAATTTCGCACAGGGCGACGTCATACAGCTGGAAGACATAGACTGCTATGAAGAAGAGATAGAAGGAACGAGAGCTGCGGACAGATTCGTCAAAGGGCGGAAAATCGATTTGAAAAAAGTGCTCAAGGAGTATGAAAAGGATATCATAGAAAACGCCCTGAGAGAAAGCAGAAATTACACTGAAGCTGCCGAGAGATTGGGAATTTCAAAACAGGCGCTTAACAACAAGATGAACGATATGGGTATATTGAGAGAAATGGTGAAAACTGATGACTCTGAAAGAACGCTTTAACGAGATACTGAACATATACAACTACTATAACATGGCGATAATAGTCAATGACAAAGGGACTGTTGAATATTTTTACAACAACAGGCCTGACATCAACTCTATCACGGAGAAAGAAATTCTGGGACACAATGTGCTGGAATCCTGTCTCAACGTCACGGAAGAGACCAGTACTCTCTATTACGCCATAAGAACCGGAAAACCAGTGAAAAACGTATACTACAAGCTCGAGACCAGTAAGGGCGATACCGTGTACAGCTACGGAAATACAATCCCCATAAAGGACGGGGACAAAGTACTGGGGGCCGTGGAAATTGCAAAATATATCGAGGCAGGAGATAATTTTGCCAGCGGAGATATCTTTATCGAAAGCTTTAAAACAGAAAAGGACAGGCTTTACAGCATAGAAGATATCAAGGGCTCATCGAAAGAAATAGAAAGGCTCAAATTTAAGATACAGCGCGTTGCAGACACTGATTCAACCGTATTGATTTACGGAGAAACGGGAACAGGTAAGGAACTGGCAGCGGAATCCATTCATTCCGCAGGAAAACGAAAGAATAAAAAATTTGTTTCACAAAACTGCGCCGCCATTCCGCCGATGCTGCTTGAGAGCATCCTCTTCGGAACAGAGAAAGGCAGTTTTACCGGAGCGGAAAACAGGCGCGGAATCATAGAAAGCGCTCAAGGAGGAACTCTGTTCCTCGATGAAATCAATACCATGGACGTGGATACCCAGTCGAAAATACTGAAAGCGATAGAAGAAAAGAAGATAATGAGAGTAGGCGGCACTGAAAGCATACCGGTAGATGTCAGAGTAATTGCCGCCGTCAACGTGAACCCAAAGGAATGTGTCAGGCAGGGAACTCTGAGAGAAGACCTGTATTACAGGCTAAGGGTAGTAGAACTCAGGCTTCCTCCCCTCAAGGAGCGCAAAGAAGACATTCCTGAGCTTACGGAGTATTTCATAAAATATTTCAATGCTAGGTTCAGCAAATATATCGCAGGCCTGTCGTCGGACCTAAAGGAAGAATTTATGAATTATGACTGGCCGGGTAACGTGAGGGAACTTAAGAACGCCATAGAACGAGGTTTTAACATAGCCGTCACTCCTATAATAGAAAGCCGCGACGTGGAACTCGCAGGCAGGCTGGAAAAAAGACACGGCAACAGCCCTTTTTTCGGCGAAAAGCGGCTCTTGCCTGATGGACAGTTCTTTTTCCCTGATGGGGAAAAGAGCCTCAAGGAGATGGTGGCTGACAAGGAGAGGGAGATAATAGAAAAGGTATACTCGCAGTCGAAAAACGTCACAGAAGCAGCGGCTGCTCTGAACGTATCAAGGCAGGGGCTGAGCAAGAAGCTGGCTGAATACGGCATCACAGAGAAAAAACAGCAATAGACCGGCCAGCCGCCGGCCCGCAAAGTAAACCAATCAAAATGCTATTTTTATTTACGAAAGTAAAAAGAAATGGCATTTTTCTTTTGCGTCGAGGAAAGAGGAAATACGAGCAAGCCGAAAGATTGTTGACTTTTAAACAATATCTTAACAACCTCAGTCCGCCGGCGTTTTGGCACAAAAATTGCTTTTTATATTTGTGCAATTATGAAAAGGCATTTTAAGAAAAGGAGGAGGAAAATGAAATCGGTTTTAACCAACGGACGCTGTTATACTCTTGACAGCCAGAATACCGTAGCAGAAGCGGTATTGATGGAAGACGGCAAGATCAAAGCAGTTGGAACAAGCGATGAAATCCTGAAGATGGCAGGCGGCGATGCCGAGATTATCGACGTAGAAGGAAAAACTGTCCTTCCCGGATTCTATGACAGCCATTTGCATTTGCTCAGCTATGGCTACAGTCTGACCATGGCATACCTCGATGATTGCAGGAGCATAGAGGATGTCGTGCAGACACTGAAGAAGTACATAGAAGACAATAATATTCCTCCGGGAACATGGGTCGAGGGAAGAGGCTGGAATGAAACCGACTATCCGGAAAAAAGAGTTCCAAACCGTCACGATCTGGACAGAGTTTCCACGGAACACATGATTTCCATAGGAAGGTCATGCAGCTTCATGTGCATCACCAACACCAAGGCTTTGGAAGAGTTGGGCTTCATGGAAAAGCTGCCTGAAATAGAGGCCGGCACCATAGAAGTAGATGAAAAGGGCGTCCCTACAGGCGTTTTCAGATCAGAAGCCAAGGAAGAGGTGTACTCAAGGCTTCCTAAGCTTGGCGTGGAAAAGATCAAAAAAGCCATCGTCATGGCCTGCGAAAAGTATAAAACCGCCGGCATAACCACAGCGGAAACAGACGACTTTGAGCTGACCAGAGCAGGCGACTTCCACGACATACTGCAGGCCTACAAGGAGCTGGACGAAGCCGGAGAGCTTCCTATAAGGATCAACCTCATGCTTTATCTGCCTGAGGACAGCCAGCAGCAGGAATTCTACAAGTACGGTTATAAGACCGGCGACGGCTCAGACTTTTTCCGCATAGGTAAGTTTAAGCTTTTGACGGACGGGCCTCTCGGAATCAGAGGCGCGGCCATGCTGGAGCCTTACTCAGACGACCCGTCAACTCTGGGAGAAAACTACTTTCCGCAAGAGGCGCTGAGCCGAAAAGTTAAAGATGCTTATGACCACGGTCTTGTCACCGTATGTGATGGAATGGGTGACAGAGGCATTTACATGGCTCTGAAAGCATATGAGCCTATCGTCAAAGCTCATCCGGACGAAGACCTGAGATTCGGCATCGATCATTCACAGATTACTACAGAGGGAATCATCGAGGAATATGCAAGGCTCCACGTGACAGCAGGCTGCGAGCTGGTATTCGTCAAATCAGACATCGAGATCGCAGAAGACAGGGTCGGAAAGCACAGAGCTTCCCTTTCATATAACTGGAAGAGATTCTTCGATAACGGATGTGTAGTCGCAGCCGGTTCAGACAGTCCTGTTGAAGATTTCAGCCCGCTGCTGGGAATAGAAGGCGCAGTCAACAGAAGAGACTGGAACGATCAGCCAAAGGAAGGCTGGTTCCCTGACCAGTGTCTGACCGTGGAACAGGCAGTAAGCGCATTCACCACAGGAGCGGCTTACGCCAACTATGAGGAAGACCTCAAGGGAACTATTGAGGCAGGAAAATTCGCCGACTTGATAGTATTGTCCGACGATATCTTCACAATAGACAAAGACAAGCTTGCAGACATAACCGTAGATAAGACGATTATCGGCGGAAAAACAGTGTTTTCAAGATAAAAGGCTAAGATAGCTTACTAATTAAAGACTAATAAGAAGAGACATTTTTTAAAGGAGAAACGTTAAAATGGCAAAAGAAAGAAAATCTCAGTTTAACATTGAAGAACTGACGGCTCCTAATCATGGTATGAAGAGAGACATGGGCTTTTTCAGAGCCGTAGGTCTCATGGCTGGCCTGATGATCGGTTCAGGTATCTTCTATGTAGGAGCATTCGTACTCGATTACGTAAATTTATCCACCGGAATGGCCCTTTTGGCCTGGCTTTTAGCAGGAATCATGTCGCTCTGCGCAGGTCTTTGCTACGCTGAAATGGGAACGGCAATGCCTAGATCAGGCGGTTCCTATGTTTACGTCACTGAATCATTCGGACCCATGGTAGGTTTTACCATGGGATGGACAGACTTCTGGATCACCCAGACAGGTTCCATCGCCGCTTTAGCCCTCGGATTCTCCCAGTACCTGGGTTCACTTTTCGGCGGCTTCAGTTCCCTGACAACTTCTCTGGTAGCAGTTGCCACCATAATAGTTCTTTCCATCATCAACATGATCGGTGTAAAAGAGGGGAGTACGCTTTCAACAGTATTGCTCGTAGTTAAAATAGTAGTTATAGCGGTCGTTATCATTTCCTGCTTCACCTTTGACGGCGGAATGGGATCAGAGATCATCATGAACTTTGAAGGATCCATCGGCGACTTCGTAGGCGCTATCTCCATGGGCGTTATAGCAGCTCTCTGGGCCTTCGACGGCTGGACCTCGATATGCATGGTTGCAGAAGAAGTTAAGGACCCTCAGAAAAACATTCCAAGAGCTCTTATCATCACTCTTGCAGGCCTTACACTCGTTTACCTGCTGTTCAACATCGGACTGATGAGAGTTCTTCCTGCTGAAGAAATAGCGGCAGCAGACAACGCAACATTCGACGCTATGGAAAAGATCTTCGGAACAGGCGTAGCTTCCATACTGACAGTAGGAGTAGTTATCTGCATCTTAGGCTCCTGCAACAGCACAGTGCTTACATATCCTAGAGAATACTACGCTATGGCCAGAGACAAGAGATGGCTGCCTGTATTCGGAAAGGTAGACAAGAAGAGCGGAACACCTAAGAATTCACAGATAATCACCATGGCATATGCGTCTATCATATGCTTCTTCGCCGACTTCCAGTCGCTGATAGATATAGCCGTACTCGCTACATGGATATACTATTCGATGGGCGTTGCTTCCTGCATCGTGCTGAGAAGAAAATATCCTGAAATCGAAAGGCCATACAAAGTCTGGGGTTACCCTGTACTACCTATCATCGTAGTTATCTTCGGTATAATAATGCTGGCCGCCAACTTCATCACTGACCCAAGCACTGTCCTCGGACTGCTCATACCTCTTTCGGGTGTGCCTGCTTACTTCATATTCAAGGCTTACTACAACAAGCACCCGTTCCCTGAATTTGACGATGCAGTAAAGAGCGAAGAATAATCTAGGGAAAATATTATTAGCGAAGTAGTTTAGGAGAAATGGATGAAAACTATTTTGTATAACGGCAAGATCAGAGTGTCAGACGGCAGTTTTAAGGAAGCCGTGCTCATAGAAGACAAGCTGATCAAAAAAGTCGGATATAACGATGAAATTCTCAAAGAACAAGACAAAACCACAGAATTGATAGACCTGGGGGGCAGATTAGCCCTCCCGGGTTTTAATGACAGTCACATGCACTTTCTGTACGTAGGATATAATTTTTCCAAAGTGGATTTAGGAAAAACGAAATCCATAGATGAAGCGATAGCTCTGTGCAGAGAATACATAGAAAAGAATGATATTGAAAAGGGTCGGTGGGTTCAGTGCTTCGGCTGGAATGACGACAACTGGACAGAAAAACGGCACCTTTGCAGATATGATTTGGATAAGATTTCAACAGAGCACCCCATAATCGCTTCGAGAGTGTGCACTCACGTCATAGCTGTCAACTCCAAAGCTCTTGAGCTTCTCGGCCTCGAGAAAGGCGCTCCGCAGCCAGATACAGGAGAATATCTTGTAGATGAAAACGGAGAGCCTACGGGGATTCTTTATGAAATGATGGGACAGCTGAACAACAGCATGCCTGAGCCTACGGTCGATGAAATAAAGCAAATGCTCATGACAATGGGCCGAGCCGCTGCTGCCAAAGGCCTTACTTCCGTACAGTCCGACGATTTCGAGTGTATCCCGGGAAATAATTTCGTGAATATAATAAAAGCCTATCTGGAACTGACCGAGAAAGACGAGCTGCCGGTGCGTGTATATGAGCAGTGCCGCCTCGCTGATACAGCGGCCTATAAGAGATTCAGAGAAGCCGGATATAAAACCGGCGACGGAAACGACGTTTTCCGCCTCGGACCTCTCAAAGCATTCTGCGACGGCTCACTGGGAGCTAGAACTGCGTGGCTGATGGAGGATTATTCCGACGATCCGGGAAACAGGGGCGTCCGCATATACGATGACCCTGCTGAAATTGAGGAACTTGTACAGACTGCCCACGACGACGGAATGTCCGTAGCCATACACTGCATAGGCGACGCGGCAGCGGAGCAGGCAGTTTCCGCCATCGAAAAGGCAATGAAGAAAAACCCTGCGGTCAACAACCGCCATGGAATAGTGCACGCTCAGATCCTCAATGAAGACCTCATTGACAGACTTAAAGCGTCAAACATAATAGCATATATTCAGCCTATTTTTCTTGAGTACGACCTCGAGATAGCCGAAAGCCGCGTGGGAAAGGAAAGGCTTGAAAACAGCTATCATTACAGGAAGCTGTACGACAAAGGCGTTAAAATACCTTTCGGAACTGATTCTCCTGTCGAAGATTTCAGCCCTTTAAAGAACCTGTACTGCGCAATGACTGGAAAAGACTTCGACGGCAAGCCCGAGGAGGGCTGGCACCCTGAAAAGATGCTCACTCTCCTGGAAGCGCTGGAATGTTACACCAGGCATTCAGCCTACGCTTCATTTGAAGAAGATAAAAAGGGAACAATCGCCCCCGGCTTCTTTGCTGACATCACGGTGCTCGACAGCGATATATTTGAAATACCTGCTGAGGAACTCAAGGACGTTTCCGTGTATATGACCATGATGGGCGGAAAGGTGCGGTTCAGAAAAGAATAAGTGCGCCGATTGCCAGAACTGCGGCCTTGCGCGTGTTGGCGTTGCGGCCTGTGCGTTGGCGTTGCGGCCTTGCGCGTGTTGGTGCTGCGGCCTGTGCGTGTTGGCGTTGCGGCCTTGCGCGTGTTGGTGCTGCGGCCTGTGCGGCTGAAAAACATTTTAAATCATTTTAGAGCTGTTGCAAGATGGATGACAATTGCTCATCTATGGAGCGGCAGCTCTTTTTATTGAGAAGAACATAAGCCGGACAAGTCTCTATTCCCCGAAAACGAGCTCATAACAACCACCTACGCCGATTTGCGGCCGACTATGCCGCCGCGATATGCCGCCGCGAAATTTTGAACCGGCTGGACGCAGAACAGATAACCGCGCCGCTTGACTGACTGGTAGGTGCTAGAGTAAGCTAAAAACCAAATCATTCGGTTTAAATTTTTAATGTTGGCAAAAATTCCTGATGAGGAAAAAATGACAACATTTTGAGAAAAGTTGCCGCAATTCCAGGGGTTTTATGGTGTCGAATTATGTCGATGTTGTACATTTTTAAGATTTACAGCGATTTTGACAACATATATTCCAAAAAATGTTGGCAAATTTTCAGATATCGCGAAATATGGCAACATTAGAATGTTTTTGTAGACGGTTCGACAAATTTCGCCATACCTTATCACAAGAAATGTTGTCAAAAATCAGCTAAAACAAAGAATTGTACAACATTTTCCATAATATTACAAATGACTTGTAATGACATCACAGAATATCGCAAGCCTGGCCATATATTATATGCCCTTTAAATGTACGCATAATATTGTACCGGCTTCGCCGGGAGGAGCGGCCAGTGTGAGGGGAACTTACTACTCAATGTTGTAAAATTTCAGAAAAATCCCCTAAAATACAACATGATTTCTGATTTGTGTTGTAATATTTTAATAAATTGAAAAAATCTACAACATTAGACATTTTTCTGCCATAAAGGCTGCTTCAAATTGCGGAAATGTTGTATAATTATATAAAATCAGCAAATTCTATAACATTGCTGATAACACCGTTACTTAGCTTAGAACAAAAAACGGCTTCACCGCAAAGCAGCGTTCATTGAACCACTTTGCCAAACTTGCATTGTGGTATAATGTCCGCAAGAAATTATATCGGCTTCGTCAAGAGGACGCGGACATTGAAACGCCGTTTGACTGACTGCTGGGCTTTATAATGAACCCAATAATCATATTGTTCGGCGTTGCCGCAAGGCAGGGTTCATTGAACCACTTTGACAGATTTATATTGTGGTATAATACTTGTAAAAATTGCAAATTCTGGAGGAGAAGATATGGGAGAAAAGGTGAATTTCAACGACAGCGGTCTTGCTAAGCTGGACGTTTCAAAGGGAAGAGATATAACAGAGCTTTATGTGCAGAACAATCGTCTTGAGAAAATAGACTTATCAAATAATAGAAAGATAAAGATCTTCGACTGCACGGGTAATCCTTTAAAATATATAAGAGGCTTTGCGCCTGCTGCCGCAGAGCATGCGGCGCGCTCAACAGCGGACTTGGCCGCCGCTTTAGACACAGATCCGGCGGCGGACTCAGCAACGGGCTCAGCGGCGGACTCAGCGGCAGGCTCGGCAATGGCACCGACCACGCCTGTTTTTCCGGCCGACATCGCAGATTCTTACCCAGATATAGACGAAACAGAACTTCTGATGCGGCAATTCAAGGCGAGAGAAGACGAAGTCATCAGCAGTGAGTTGCTCAGCATAGAAGCAGGCAGGGGAGGAAGCGTGGGATTAAAATACAGTCCTGAAGAGGGGCAGCAGTATTTTGCCTATCCTGATGAGGGCTACAGCTTTGGCGGATGGTACAACGCTCTGGGCGACCGCCTGTCAAAAGACGCTGTTTGGCGCGATGATTACGGGACGGGAAGAGAGATTATAGCGATGTTTTTCAAAGCATAATCGGCGAAAGAACTGACAAAGCAAAAACGAGGCGTAAGCCACAACTGTTTGCCGAATCGCAGGGAAAGACTTTGGTTAAGTTTACAGAGTGACAGAAAAAGAAAAAATTTCAATATATATAAACCCACCGGGCAGACTGGATGGATAAAAAATAAGGTACATCTTCATTGCTGACTAGTATCGAAGATGTGCCTTTTGATATTCATGTGGATTTTTCGGGACTGGGAAGGATAAGAGTCTCTCGGCATATATGGCGCAATGACGGGAAGTGCCTGTCGACAGCGGAAAACGAGCAACCGGACGCGGAGATATCCTACGCCGATATGAAAATTCATCAAAGAAAAAAGCTGTTTTGCGCTCTGCGGGAATACATATCTTCCAGTTCGGTCTTATGATATAAATAACCGGCATTATCAAAATACCTTGCTGAAGCTGGACAATTCTTCAGGCAGGCGTTGCATTTTATACATATGCCTGTCATCACGCGAGGATCATCAGCCGAGATCGACCCCATGGGGCAGACGCCGGAGCACAGGCCGCAGTTCGTACAGCTGTCCGAAACTTTGGGCGTCACTTTTCTTATATCTATGTGATTGCCATTTTTGTCGCGTGGCTGATAATAACCTCCGTAGGAATCGGGTGAGACTGCGGCCCCGGAAACATTTCTGATGGCAGGAATGTCGGCAGTGTCTAAGGCGGAGCATGACTCGGAAAGCTTATGGTAAACCTTATGAATAAAACCGCATATTTCCGCCATATCCTCACTGTCCGGCCGACCTTTGCCGAGCGTATCGGAGAAAGCGTGCTGGCAGCTTACCGCACCTGCGGCGATGACTTGAAAGTTATGTTTGTTCAATATATCGCATAGCTCCGCCAATGAAGAGTCAAAATTTCTGTTGCCGAAAGTTACGAGAGCGATCGCCTTAGAGCCGCCGCCTTTGATAGTATCGAGATATTTGAGCAGCACGTTGGGAACTCTTCCGGCGTATGTCGGCACAGCGAAAATGACCAGATCTTCTGAAGAAAGCTCCGGAAAAGTTTGCCGCTCCTGTGGCAGCGTAAAATCAAATGTTTCTGCCGGGAGGCCAAGCTCTGAGGCCATAGTATCTGCAGCGGCAGAACATACTTTTTTAGTAGTTCCGGCAGGGCTGAAATAGATTTTCATGATTCTTCGCATAATGGATTCCATCCTTTCGGCTGCCCTGGCAGCAGCTAAAACTTCAGATGTGACGGTTAAAGTTTCAGGTGCGGCAGCATTAAAGCTTCAAGTGGGGCAGTTTATCCTGCAGGAGAGATGCAGCAATGCCGATAAGTATGCCGCTTATCATTCCGGAGAAGAGCAGTACGGCAAAATACGACATCAGTCTGATGTTGGACATTATCAGACATGCAGTTATCAGCTGCCCGAGATTGTGAGCCACACCGCCGGCCATGCTTATTCCCACGATGCTGAAAAGCTTTGTCTTGTACAGGGCATACATTATCAATATGCTAAGTACGCCGCCAGCAAAGGAGTATATCACGCCGAAGAGGCCTGTGAAAAGGAGGCCTGCAGTCAGTATGCGTACGCAGTTTATTATAAAAGCGTATTTGAAGCCCAGTCTGTATATGGCGATTACTATAATCAGGTTGGCGAGGCCAAGTTTGATTCCGGGAATCGGTATGGGCATAGGTATCAAAGCTTCGATATAGGATAAAATCATAGCTAGGGCCGCCAGTATGGCGCTCAGAGCCAGCCTTTTCGTGCGGAGCGCGTAGCGGCTGTCCGTCCTGTTTGCATTGTCCGCACTGCGTGGGTTTTCACAGCGGCTGTCCAGCTTGTCTGCATTGTCAGCACTGTGCGGGTTTTGGCGGAGGTTGTCTGCATGTTTTTCGTCGCACGTGGCTCCATCTTGTCCGTTGGTGTCGCCGCGGTCGTTGGCGTTGGCGTTGGTGAGTATGTCGCCGCCGCGGTCGTTGGCGTTGGCGTTGGCAAGTACGTCGCCGCTGCGGTCGTTGGCGCCGTTACAGATATCACCGTGTTCGTTCCTGGTGAGTTTGGCTCCACCGCGTTTGTCTCTGGTGAGTTTGGCTCCTCTGTGTCCCTGTTTAGCCGGTGATGACATCGACATCACCTCCTCCGTTTCTGGCCTCTATTTCTACCATGACCTTATTGGGCAGACAGACGATTGAATCCTTAGTGTGGGAAATTGGCCTGGTGTTGACACAGATTTGATTTTTGCAGTCGGAAGAAGCCATTGAAACGACACCGTCTTTTATGATAATATTATTTAGATGACCGTTTTGAGCCACTTCAATTTCCCTGTCCTCGTTAAGAGGGTACGTGCCGTAAAGCTGGCCTGCGACAGTTATTTTAACCTGATCGCCGGCTTGGCTGCCGGTAAAAGTGAAATAAGACACGGCCAGGCCGATTATTAAAATTATAAAGAAAAGAGCGATATCCGCTTTTTTGATCATAATAAACTCCAAATCTGAAAGGTAAATCTTCATGAAAAAAATTCTGACGATTTTATGTCTCGTGACAATACTTATTATACCACAGCTTGCCTGCAACTCCCAAGCCCCAAATGGCTCAAACAGCAATCAAGGCGTGAGCAAAAGCAGCTTTCATCTGGATACGCTGTGCTCCATAACCATATATTCCATGGACGGGGCAGCGGAGAAAAGCGATGAGGAGAACGAAAAAGAGGCGCTGATGCTGATAACAGACGCGTACAAGCTTTGCGACGATTATGAAAAAATCCTCAGCAAGACCATCGAGGGAAGCGACATATATAACATAAATAACGCGGTAGGCAACTGGGTAGAAGTTAAAGACTGCACTATCGAGGTGATAGGAAAGGGCCTTGAGTACGGAAAAGTCTCAGGGGGAGCCTTTGATATAACTATAGGGGACGTTACAGAACTCTGGGATTTCCACGGAGAAAACGAGCAGGGGGAGAAGACAGGCGTTATTCCTGATGGAGAAGAACTGGCGGAAGCGGCAAAGCATGTGGATTACACTAAGGTGGAAATCGACGGAAACCGAGTCAGGCTGGCAGACAGTCAGGCGCACCTCGACCTGGGAGGCATAGCGAAGGGGTATATAGCAGATCAAGTCGCTGCTTATCTTGAAGATAATGGTGTGACCAGCGCGGTGGTGGATCTGGGCGGAAATATAGTCGTCATAGGGCAGAAAGCGAGCGCCATGGACGGCGGGGAATCGACGGACTTTTCCATAGGAGTGGCTTCGCCGACATCGGAAACCGGAGAGCTTCTGGGGACCGTTCCATGCAGCGACAAAACGGTGGTCACTTCGGGAACTTATGAGAGATATTTTGAGGTGGACGGAGTAAGATATCATCACGTGCTGGATCCCGATACAGGATTCCCGGTGGATACTGATCTGCTGGCAGTCACGATAATCGGGGAAAGAGGAACATCCGCCGACTGCGACGGCCTTTCCACCACGTGCCTAGCCATAGGAAAGGAAAAAGCCGCCGCCCTGATAGAACAAACACCAGGCGTCGGAGGAATCATCGTTGATGTGGACGGAGAAGTTACCGTCATCAACGTGGACGAGTTTAAAGCGTCCTAAAAGTCCGTGGCGGATACGGGGGCTTATGCAATTTCCCGGGGTGGGACGGCTCCGGAGCAAGGCAGGCTCGCGGGTCATGCGATTTTCAAAGCAGGCTCCGGGCAGATTCTTTGAGGGCTAGGCGTTTTCCAGGCCCCAGACAGAGATCAGCCTCTCTATCGAAGCTTCGATTTCAGGAAGCGGCAGGCGGTTGTAATAGAAGATCAGCGCGCCCGTTTCCTGGTCCGAAATATCTGATACAGGTATCATCTGAATTCCGATGGACTTTGCCAGAGAGCAGAGCTCAGCGGAATTTTTTTTGGAATTGACTTTTATAATTAAATTTATGCCGGACTGAGTGTCGAGGGCGTCTATCTTCCCCTTACCGAAGCGGGAAAGAGCGCTGACCGCAGTCTGGAGTTTTTGAGAATAAAGATTCCTGAGTTTGCGTATGCCGGTACTGTAATAGCCCCTTTCCATGAAGATCGCCAGAGTAAGCTGTTCCGCCTTGGAACAGGTCTGTGTGTAACGGCCCTTTATCTGCTCAAAGATTTTCGCCATGGAAAGCGGCAGAACCATGTAAGATATTTTGATTGCCGGAAATAGAGTTGAAGAAAAAGAGCCGAGATAGACCACTGTTTCCGACGCATCCAGGCTCTGCAGCGCAGGAACCGGCTTGCCGAAATAGCGCAGCTCGCTGTCGTAGTCGTCTTCGATTATTATGCTGCCGTTGGCTTTAGCCCAGTCCAGCAGCTGGTATCTCCTGCCTGCAGGCATGACGGTGCCGGTGGGGAATTGATTGGAGGGACTCACATAAACGGCGGAGGGTATGTTGACAGGAAGCTTGCTTATATCTATTCCGTCCTTGCGCACAGGGATGTGCGAAGATGTGAAACCACTGTCCCTGAACATGTTCTGTACAGGCAGGTATCCCGGATCTTCAAGGGAAACGTGATTTATGTTCAGCCTGGAAAGTATCCTGCAAAGCTGTCCCGTGATCTGCTGCGTTCCGGCGCCTATGACGATCTGAGCGGGAGTGCAGGTTACGCCTCTTGAAGAATAGAGATATTTGGATATTTCCACCCTGAGAGCTTTCTCGCCCTGCGGGTCGCTTTCATAAAGCAGACGGTCATAGTATTCGTTGAAAACCGTGGAGCTGCATTTTTTCCATTTGTTGAAATCAAAGCAGCACTCGTCATATATATATGGAGGGGCTTCCTCGCTGTCAAGGGAAGTCTGGGCTAAGGCTGGTTCCGGCTTTAAAGACGATTCAGAACCTGCGTAGAAGCCCTGGGAGACATAGTATCCCGACTGAGGTCTGCTGTCCGTATAACCCTCCACCAGCAGCTGATTGTAGGCCAGCTGCACGGTGGTGATGCTTATGCCAAGGCTTTGAGACAGTGACCTGAGTGACGGCAGCTTTTCCCCCGCTTTGATTTCCCCGTAGATTATGCTCTTCTTGATGTTGTGGTATATCTGTATATACAAAGGAACAGATGAACTGTTATCTAATTCCATTATTATCGGCTTCATATCGTGATTACCTCCAAACTGTATATATAAAAATAAATAAATTTGAGTATTTTAAAGATTACATTTTAGGTGTATTATAATACAGGAGATTGAAAAATACAAGCAAGAAAGGATGCTTATATATGACGAGAAATGAAAAGACAAACAATTTAGTTATGACTGCTTTAATGATATGCCTTGTAATGGTTGCTACTCTGAGCATAAGGATACCGAGTCCGTTCACTCAAGGGTACGTACATCTGGGCGATACGATGATATTTCTTTCAGTGCTCTTGCTGGGCAGAAATAAGGGCGCGCTGGCCTCGGGACTTGGATCTGCTCTTGCCGACGTGCTGGGCGGATATGCGGCTTATGCGCCGTGGACGCTGATAATAAAGGCTGTGATGGGCTTTATCATGGGAATCTTCATAGAAGCGTGTCTGAAAAAGGATAAGCATCACATCATGATAGGTTCGGTTGCCCTGGTTGAAATCATAGGCATGGTCATCGCCGGCATAGTCATGGTGATCGGTTACGCGCTCGTGGACGGCGTGTTGGCGGGAAATCTCATAACTGGATTTTTGGGTGCGCCTTTCAACGTAGCTCAGTTCACAGTAGGACTGATTCTGGCGACGCTGCTCTCGATGGCGCTTTACAAGACTCCTGCCAGAAAATACTTTGCCTACAAATTGGACGAAGTGAAATAAGCGGAAATAAAAGAATTTATGCAGACTTCATGCGAATCTCATACGAAAAGCATGAGGTCTTTTATTTTCTCGTGATATTATGATATTTTAAAGAAATCTCATAGCCAATCATGATTCCGAAGCAATAAATAATTATATCGAAAGTATCAAAAAAGCCTCTTTGAGTTATTCCCTGTATAAGCTCTATGGAAAAGGAAATGCATACTGCAATAATCATGACTTTTTTAATTGAATTTATTTTCCACATGCAGCAGCCTAAAGGAACAAACATGGCCAAATTTAAGAATGTCTGAAAAAACATTCTCCAATTGTTTAAAGCTTTTATAGAATCTAAGGGATTTAAAATGAATTCTCTTGAAATGGCCGTGCGGCAAAATAATGCGAAAAATAAAAATGAAAAATAGCAAATGCTGATTAAAATAAATAATCTTCGGTCGATTTGCCTGTTAAAGATAAAGGCGATTATCAGACAACAACATAAAATTGACAAAAAGAGCAAAACAATGCTTATTATATAGTACATTTTACCGCCGCTTCCATACATGACGGAGACGACTTCCATTATGACATTGTAATAAATTAAATATCCACATAAAGCGCCAAGGACTATTATTATTAAATTTTTTGCCATTTTATTCATTTTTTTACTTCTCCTTTTTTACTATTATGGTATAATAAGTAAAACTGTTCTTTTCTTATTATAATATGGAGGTATATTTATGGCAAGAAAAAAAGTATTCTCAAAAATTTTAGTTGTAACTTTTTGCCTTTCACTATTTCTTACCACAACCGTAGCTTTCGCAGCGACAGTCCTTCTAAGTTATAACGGTACAGGTATTCGAGATATGGATTCGGCACAAACTTTCGAACTTTCATCTCAGACCAAAATTACATTAAAACATAATACAACTGGTGTTACATACAATGGTACTCAGCCAAACAGCAAAGCAGTTTTAACGGTAAATTTAATGCGTAAGGGATTTCTGTTTTGGGGAAATACTGGCGACTCTATAACAACTACCGGAATTCAAAGTAAAACTGTAACTTGGACTAAATCGGAGGGAAAATATAAGTTACACTTTACTACTAAGGCACTTTCTGAAACGTGGTGGCCTGGAGTGAATGTAAATGGAACTATAACCAAATAAATGTATTTAAAGGAACAGTTAAACTTTTAATTTTTAAGAGAAATATTGATTATTAAAACAGTGGACAAATTGTCCACTGTTTTAATAATTTCTTTTTATAAAAAAGTTAATTTATGTAAACATGTCGCTTAATTTAAGGGTAGGCTATAAGTCCGTTTAATCGTAACGTACACAAAATGGCTTTTAAAAATTAGAATAAGGTGCCGCTCATCAGGCTTCTTTTTTCTTCGCTTCGTTTTTTAATTTTTCATGGGCTTTTTCTGTGCCGGCTTCGAGGGCAGTCTCGTAATACCAGCATTTATACGATATCAAATCCATAGTTTTCTGTAAGGCTTCCATCTGCTCCTCGACGACGCGCTTTCTTTCGAGAAACATATCGTGACGCTCTTTTAACGACGCGTCTCCCAGCTTGGTCCAGTCGACGAACTGCTTTATGTCCTTTATCGACATTCCCGTGGCTTTCAGACATTCGATCAGCCGCAGCATATCTATGTCGCTTTCAGAAAAAATACGGTAGCCTGAGCCGCGCCTTTCAATATAAGGCAGCAGACCCTCCTTGTCATAGTAGCGGAGCGTTGTGGCAGGAATATTGAGCATATTGGAAACTTGCTTAATGGTATAATTCATGAGAAATCCTTTCTGAAAAAATTTTAAAAAACCATATTGACCTTAGACTCAACTTTAATGTTATACTTTATTCGGAAACATGTCAACACTTTAAATTTGCCGGCGATATTGCCGGAAATATTGATAAAATATGGAGGGGAAAATGATTTACAAAGACTTTCAAGGTATGAAACTTTCTGCCCTGGGCTTCGGAGGAATGCGTCTGCCTGTCATAGACGGTCAGGACAGCAAGATAGACGAAGCCGCGGCGACGGAAATGGTTGATTTAGCGATGAAAAGCGGAATAAACTATTACGATACGGCTTGGGGCTATCACGAGGGCAATTCCGAGCTGGTGCTGGGAAAAGCTCTGTCAAAGTATGAAAGAAGCAGTTTCTGTCTGGCGGATAAATTCCCCGGATATGACCTGGAGAACATGGACAAAGTGGAATCTATCTTTGAGAAGCAGCTGGAAAAATGCTGCGTTGATTACTTTGACTTTTATCTGTTCCACAATGTCTGCGAGCTGAACATCGAGCAGTATCTGGACGAGAAATACGGAATTTTCAAGTATCTTACAGAGCAGAAAGCAAAGGGCCGCATCAAGCACCTGGGATTTTCCGTTCACGGCAGCTATGACGTTATGATGAGATTCCTCAACGCTTACGGAAAGCACATGGAATTCTGCCAGATACAGCTAAACTACCTGGACTGGGATTTCCAGGACGCCAAGGCCAAAGTTGAAGAGCTGAAAAAATGGGGAATACCTGTATGGGTAATGGAGCCGCTGAGAGGAGGAAGTCTCTGCAAGCTTTCCGCAGAAGACAGCGAAAAACTGCAGCAGGCCAGACCTGGAAGTCTGCCTATACACTGGGCCTTTGACTTTATTCAGAGCGTAGAAAACGTTGGAGTCACTCTTTCGGGAATGTCAAACATAGATCAGCTTACGGAGAACATAAAGATTTTTGAAAACATCAAGCCTTTAAACGAGGATGAAAAAGCTCTGCTGCTGGAAATAGCCAAAGATATGACCAAGAAAACCGCGCTGCCTTGCACGGCCTGCAGATACTGTACTTCCCACTGTCCTCAGGGACTGGACATACCGCATCTCATAGCCTTGTACAATGAGCACTGCTTCACGGGAGGCGGATTCCTGGCGCCTATGGCATTGTCCGCTCTTCCTGACGATAAGAAGCCGTCGGCCTGCATAGGCTGCAGAAGCTGCGAAGCTGTATGCCCTCAGCAGATAAAGATATCGGAAGCCATGTCGGACTTCACATCAAGGCTGTAATTTCATAGCTGTATTTATCGCCGGACTGTGCGGCTTCTGCCAATTTCCGCAGTCGGCGTGCAATGTGCTTGAGCTGTGAAAATGCAGCGATTGAATTGATTTAAGCGGAGAAAAATTTAATGCCCTGACCGTTTTGAAATGGTCCGGGCATTTCAATGTGTAAAGGAAAGAATAAAAACCGCCGCGGCTAAAGCCTTGACGCAGCTAAAACTCATACAAGATCATATTTGACCAGGAATCTGGCTGCCAGCAGCTGCTGAGGGAAAAGCCTGACCATGCTGCGGCTGAGGAAGATGCTCTCTGTGCCCTTTTCCCTGAGATTTTCCGCGATAATGAAAGTTATGATCTGGGAATTGGAAACGTCTTTGAGGTTTTTAATCATTTCCGCTGCGCCAAGAAGCTTGACTTTGTTATTTTTAAAGGAAGATACCGCGTCTTCAACATCCTCTCTTGCCGTGCCGGCCGTCTCTCCCAGCTTTTTGAGGAAAGCCTCTTCCGTGTAGACGAGAGCCGGGTCCATGTTGAAGATATAGGCGCACGCGTCGGCCATCTTCACAGTGGTCTTGTTAAACGCTCCCTTGGCGAACGCATAGTAGATGCCGTCGAAGATGCCGAAGGCTTTCATGGCGTCAAGGCGCCCGAGCCGCATGATCCTCTTGGAGTTTTTCACGTCGAAGATGAGCGTATTTCCAAGATTCCACTTGGACTCTATGACGGTCAGGTTCGGCGCTTTTTTCAGAGATTTGCTGTTTATAATGCCCAGAGCGTTGAGCTTGACGGCTATAACTCTTTCGGCTCCCTTTTCCAGAGCCATATTTATAGGAAGAACGTCGGCGTATCCGCCGTCAATGTATTCCTTTCCGCCGATTTCATATGCGTGTAGAGCGGGAAATACAGAAGAGCTGGCCATGATGTAGTCTATCAGCTGCCCCTCCGGTATATCTTCTTTAAAGAGAAAGTGAGGCTTGAGAACGGTTCTTTCTACTACGACCAGGCCGTAGTCTATAGGTGATTTTCTTATCTTTTCTTCGTTGATATAATTTTTAAGCAGTTCTTTCAGCCCTGAAGTCCCTGCGCCTTTGTTGAAAATTATTTCTTTGGCGTAGTCGATGGGCTGGCTGCCCTCGGGGACATCGAATATCATGTGGGTTTCGATTTCTTTCCACAGGGAAATGGTCGAGTCCAGATCTCCCTGGCATACCATAGCTCCATTGATTGAGCCTACCGAGGCTCCCGTAACTATGTCTATCTCCACGCCCAGCTCGGTAAGAGCCTGCCATACGCCGGCCTCATAGGCGCCGCGGGAGCCTCCTCCGCTGAGCACGAGCGCAGTTTTTTCATGATTTTTTGTCATATTAGTTACCTCTTATATATCTCTTATATATATCGGATTCAAGATTAAACATATCGCCGTATAAATTTAATATATCCAAATATCTACCAAAATTGTACCATAAATGTTATAATGAACGCAAAGATTATATATTCGGCTCCGCCGCAAGGAAGCGTTCATTGAAACGCCGTTTGGCGGACTGGGTGGCGTTGGAATGAATCATCACAAAACCCCTGACCAGGACTTGACGGGGCGAAACGATAGAGATGTTGACAAAAAGTCAAAGATTCTGCCGAAATGCCAACGTTTTGAGAAAGTAACTTACGATTTTAAGCGTTTTAAGGTGTCGAACCGTGTCGATGTTGTACATTTTTAAAATTTATGAGGATTTTGACAACATATTTTTTAAAAAATGTTGTCAAATTTTCAGATATTGCGAAATTTGCCAACATCTGCTTGGCTTCATAGATGATTCGACAAATTTTGACCCACCCGAAAACAGAGAATGTTGCCAAAATTCAATCAAAACAAAAAATGTACAACATTTCCTATAATATTACAATCATGCACCAGAGCGACATTCTGATAACACGAAGGCTCAAGTGGCAACACCGAAGTCCAAGTGATATAATGTTCACGAAATTATATGGTTTGGGTTAGACGTGATATCGCAATTACAGTCGCCGCAGAGCCTCGGGGATTACGGCTGCCGCGAATTAGACGCAAGCAATAGTCGACGGCTGCCGACGTCGCGCAACATAGCAAACGTCCGTCACATGG